>OBEQ012817695.1_pt1 | contig 35931 bp, 30 predicted proteins | sample 1670901 | NCBI WGS metagenome assembly OBEQ01 (sample SAMEA104232315, study PRJEB22302) | groundwater metagenome | biome: forest; feature: aquifer; material: groundwater | place: USA | collected 2011-08-07 | depth 5.4 m | reverse complement strand
CTTTGAATGGATCGAAACCTGGTACAATAGAAACAGAAGACATTCTGCACTTGGGAATCTAACAATATGTGAATTTGAAAAATTAACACCGTTTACAAATGTTGCTTAACTTTTTGTCCACTTTTTTGTTGCAAGTCCAGAAAAGCTTATGAAAGAAGATTATTATTTATCTCTTATGGCTAAATCGCTTTCTTTGGAAACAACGGTAGAAGAAGAAAATGAATTAAACACTTGGATTTCGGAAACTTCTGATAATCAAAATATTTATTTAGAATATAAAGCTATTTGGGAAAATGCAGACGTGAATTCCGATTTCGAACCAGATGTACAAATGGCATTTGAGAAATTTGAACGAGAAATAGACAACTTGGAATCTCCTAAAATAATTCCTTTACAATCAAAAAATAATACATCAAATTGGAAATTAATTGCTGGGATCGCTGCAAGTATTCTTCTTGTGATCGGAAGTGTTTATTATTCTTCCACTAAATCAATTGAGGAGAAAGTTATTGTCTATGCTTCATCAAAAGAGCCAATTACCAAAAAATTACCTGATGGTTCAGAATGTTTTTTGAATGCGGATTCTAAAATATCGTTTAAATCTTCATTCGAAAGTCGTGATGTTGATTTAGAGGGAGAAGCTTTTTTCAATATTAAAAAAGATGCAATTCATCCATTTCAAATTCACTGTGATGTTTCAATAATAAAAGTGTTGGGTACATCTTTCAATGTAAAAACGATTGATAAAAATAAAATGGTTATTGTAACAGTTGTAACAGGAACGGTTGAACTATCTACAACAATAAATGATCAAACTGTAAAAATAACTAAAAATGACAAAGCTTATATTGATCTTAAAACAGGTGAAATTTCCTTGGAAAAAGATCCAAAATTAAATGCTTTGTCCTGGAAACAAGATCAATTAATTTTCGAAAATGAAACAATGGAAAAAATTGCTGAAGCCATCGCAAATCATTTTAAAATAAAAGTTATAGTATCTGAAGAAATAAAGAATTGTCGTTTTTCTTCCGAATTTAAACATCCTAAATTGGAAGAAATTATAGAACTTTTTGAAAACTATTTTATTATCACTAAATTGCGTGATGAAGAAGGTATTCAAATAAATGGAACATCGTGTGACTGAGATTAAAAAGCTATTTCTACTACTTAATTTCTTATTGTTAAATTTCTCATTAATTGCACAAAAAGCAGTTGATGTTCATGTTGTAAATACGCCTATAATCAACGTAATAAAAGAACTATCTACTAGATATGATCTTACTTTTTTCTATAGTAATGACTTAAAAGATTTAAAAAATAAAGTAACACTAGACTTAACTAAAGTACCTATTAAAACAGCGTTAATTTCTATTTTAGAAGGAACTAATTTGGTGTTTAAATTTATTAATAATCAAATTCTTATTAAGAAAAAGTCGGATGTTGACCTAAAAGATAAAGAATGGATTGTTCCTGATAAAATAAAAGTACCCATTAAGAAAATAATAGAAAAAAGCAAAGAAACCGTGCGAATTTCAGGGTTTATAAAAGATTCAATTACAGGAGAAGAATTAATAGGGGCAATTATTTATTCAGAAAAAGACAATTGTAAAGGAGTTACCAATAATTTTGGATATTTTTCAATTTCAATTTCTAAAGGTTTACAAACCATTCGTTTTAGTTGTTCTGGATTTAGTTCGAACACCATTTTTTTCAATTCAAACCAAGACAGTGTTTTATTAATTGCCTTAAATAGAAGTGAAACTCAACTTCCTCCCATAACCATCGTTCCATCTGAATCGTTGAATTTATTATCTGATTTAAGTGCAAAAAAAGATCTCAATTTCACTAAAAACTTATCCAAAGGAAGTATCTCCACAGATGATCTCATTGAAAATGTAAAATTACAAGCTGGAGTTTTAAGTAAAAGTGAAGGTTCAACTGGATATAGTGTTAGAGGAGGAAACCACGATCAAAATTTAATTTTAATTGATGGAGCTCCTGTTTACAATGAATCCCATTTTTTAGGTTTGCTTTCAGTTTTTAATTCCAATTCTATTAAAAAAACTACTTTATACAAAAGTGGAATTCCAGCTGAATTTGGGTCTCGATTATCTTCCGTTTTAGACATTCAAACAAAAGATGGAAACAAAGAAAAATTCAATTATCATGGTTCTATTAGTCCATTTTTTATTGATTATTCGGCAGAAGGACCTATTAAAAAAGACACCTCTTCCTTTTTTATTTCTGGTAGAAATTCAATATTAGGATTGTTATTTAAACCTTTAATGGCAAAACATCTAAGCGTAGATAATTTTAAATTTTATGACTTTAATTCGAAATTAAATTTTAAAATTAACAATAAAAATAAACTCTTTATTTCCAGTTATTTTGGAAGAGATGTTTTTAAGACAAATTCAACATACACAGAATTAAACGAATCCTGGGGAAATCTAACGAGTTCACTTAAATGGAATCATATTTATAATTCCAAATTATTTGCTAATACGCATTTAATTTATTCCAATTATCAATACAATAGCTATAAATATTATGATGAAGTAGATTATTATATGAGTTCTAGAATCAATTCATATCTATTTAAACATGGATTATCCCATTATTATTCCAATAATCATAAGTTTTCGTACGGAATACAATCTCAATTTCAAACGTATTCACCAGGCAATACAGAAATTTACACCAATGGATTTGTTCCAACCATTTCAGACACAACTTCGTTCGTAAATATGAAGTTTAACAATACGATGGAAAGCGCAATTTATGGTCAAGATGATATGAAATTAAGCGATAAAATTTCCTTTTCAGTAGGATTTCGATTTTCTCTTTTCAATAACATCGGGAAAGGTAAAAACTATATTTTCAAAGAAGATAATACGACTGATACTGTTTTAAAATCGGGTATTTATACTTTTTATTCAGGATTAGAGCCAAGAATTAAGTTCTCTTATAAGATAATTCCAACAGGAAATTTAACAGCAAGTTACGATAGAACATATCAATATTTAACGTTAGCAAGTAATTCCATTTCACGTTCACCAACAGATGTTTGGGTTCCCTCTACCAATAACATAGCACCCCAAAACATGAATTTATGGACACTCGGCTTCAATTACTTTTTTGATTCTTCAAAATATATTTTAAATACAAGCGTCTATTTTAAAGAAATTAATAACATTGTTGATTTTGTAGATAATGCCTATTTAAAATTAAATCAATTAATAGAATCTCAACTAAAACAAGGAAAAGCAACATCCTATGGTTTCGAATTAATGGTCGGTAAAACAAAAGGAGATTTTACATTTACCTTAAACTATCATTTAGGAAAAGCAATGTACACTATTTCAGAAATCAACAATGGAAAACCTTATTACGCACCATATCATAAATTACACAGTGGAAATTTAAATTTGAATTATAAACTCAATTCACGATTTGATTTTCAATCAAATTTGATATTAACATCTGGCACTCGTTCCACTTTCCCAATTGCAACTTATTCCATTCAAGGAACACAATTCACGTTGTATAATGAAAGAAATGCGAATACATTACCTGTTTATTCTCGTGTCGATTTTTCATTAACATTACATGGGAAAGTTAAAAATTGGGGAACCCAAGATTTGATTTTTTCAGTTTACAATGCTTTAAATAGAAAAAACCCATACAGTATTACCTTTGTGAAAAATACTACAACCGCTTATTACAATTATCTTTTGCCGATTATTCCATCTATTACCTATAAAATTCACATAAAATGAAGCTATTAATTGGAATATTACTTTTACTATTCATTTCTTGTCAAAAGCAAGTTAACATAAATCAAAACCCGGAAAATCCAAATTTACCTGTTTTTTCAGGTTGGATTTCAAATTTAGAAGGCGAACAAGCCATTCAAATTCAATCGACTGGAAATTTTTCTTCTACCAATTCGCCCATTTATATGTCTGGAGGAATAGTTTCCGTATCTAATAATGGAAGCTTAGAATATTTTACAGAAACGGGAGATAACTATTTATCGAATTTAAATTATGCTTTATCAAATGGAATTTGTTCGATTGATATTACGATAAATAATAAAACATATACTCAACAAGTAGAGGTTTTTGACCCAATTGAGATTAATTCTATTTCTTATGACGAAGATATTTCCGGAGAAGGAATTGTAACTGGAATTTATGCCGATTTTACATTGCCTTCAGAAGAAAATTACACAATCGTCTTCGAATTATTAGTCGATTCAACAGGAAATGGAGATTCATTCAAAAGTTTAACACCAACTATTCATGACATGGAACTTTTCAATAATCATGTAGATGAATACAATGTGTATGGCGACATATATCTTTTTTCACATCTGTTAACGAGTGATGATGGAACAATTCGATATAAATTAATCTCTCATCGTATTTCAACATTACAATATAACTACCTGTTAAGAATACAAGAAGAACCAAGTGGAAGTATCTATTCTACCCAACCTGTCAATTTACCATCTATGTTTTCGAATGACGGATTAGGAATCGTAATTGTCTCTTCAGATAGTTTTGTTGAATTTAGCTTCTAAAATAATTGATCTAAAAAAGGGGCGAAATACCATATAAAGTAGATGAATTCTCTATTTTTCAAGTGATTAATTAAAAACAACATCTATACTTCTAAACTAAAGTAGATTGATTTTTTATTTTCAAATATAAAAGTTAAGGCATTTGTGTATTTTGATAGTTCATAATCCTCGAATATTCATTTGTGATAATCGGATCAAAACCTTATACATATATTTGAAGTAAGAAATAAGGAGAGAAAATTCAGGTTATTTTCTTCATTGTTCGCTTTGAAATTTTGTATTAAGAACACACTGCTTGGAGAGGCAGTTTTCATTTTCTAGTTTGATAAAGAGTATAACAGTTCTAAGTTCTTAATATATCTATTTTAAAGTCAGTAATTAAATTTACAAGGCATGGAAGAAATAACCTGATTTTTTAAAAATTGAAATAATTTAATTAAAATATAGCAGGCAACTGCAAAGAGGTTACGTACTACTACTACAATAACTATAAAAAAGGGTTATCGATTACAAAAATCGACAACCCTTTTTTTATAGTTATTGTAAATACGTTGCATTGCAACGTATCCCGGATCAAACGGATCAATCAAGGATCAATCACAATTTGAATGGATCCTTTTTGAGTATCAAAACTTATCATTACTACTGATATTAATATAAAGAGTATTCCAATAATTGATTCGAAGCAGATTTTTTCTTGATAAATTGCAACTCCAATTACAATCGGTATCACATTTTCTATGATTTGTAATACACCAATGTGTTGTTTTTTTACTGTTTTTGAACCACTATAAATTAAAAAATAAGCTATTCCTGTACAAAACACTCCTAGACAAATAATAGAAATAATTCCTTCAAAAGTAATTTTTCCAGAATCTAAAATAGCAAAAGGTAAAAGTATAGGGATTTGTAAAATACTCTGATAAAATACTAATTTTCCAGCAGTAAAGGCCTTCAAATATTTGAGATAATAGGTAAAATTTAATCCTAAGAAAAAGGCAGAAAGTAACGCATAAAAGCTTCCGCCAATTGTCCCACTAGTTTCAGAAGAATGAAAAATAGAAATAAGTGTAATTCCTAGTATAGCTATTAAACAAGCAATCCATGTTTTTACACTTATTCTTTCTTTAAAAAATAGGAAAACAAAAAACACCACAAATACTGGATGTACTCCCAATAATACACCTGATAAAGTAACACTTCCTAATTGAATAGACAAAAAATAAAACAAAATAGCAAAAGTCAAAAAGAGTGTCCAAATAACAAAATGAATGAATGTCTTTGTGTATATATGCTTTATTTTTAATACAACTTTTTCTTTTGTAACTGATAAATAAACCCAAGCAAAAACAGTAGCGAATATAGCTCTACCAAGAATTCTAGATTGGATGCTTAATTCATTTCCATATCTTACAAAAACGGGAATTAAACCAAAAAGACATGCCCCGATAATAATTTTAATTGCTCCTTTTCTATCCATTAAATTTCATTAAAAATCAATTTAAAACTATTTTATGAAATTCCGCTTTTGATTCATTTTGAATTGAAATAGTATACACTCCTCTGTTAAACATAGAACAATCAAATGAATAGTTTGTAAGCCCAATTCGTTTCTCTTGAAATACAATCTTTCCTAACTCATCAAATAAAGTGATCATATTGGCCACATTGTTTTTTTCAACAGTAGCTATATTTATTTTTGAAGAAGCTGGATTAGGGAATACTTTTAAAGATTGAGTTTCATTTTCTAATGAAGTTAAACCATTTGAGAAAAGTCCAGTTTTGAGAAAATTAAGAACAGGAATGTCAATTTTATTAATCATATCAGCACCTTGAACATTAAAATTATAAGAAATATAATAACCATTAGGCGCTAATTCACTGCTTGTATTGGCGAAAAACAAACCACTTGTATTGGCAACTTCACCATAATGTCCAGTATAAGAAACGTCACTCAATGTGTAAAAATCATATCCTAATCCATAATCATAAGTTCCAGGATATAATGTTTGCATTTGAGTTAAAGAAGAAGAATTAATGATTTCTGAATTTCTCAAAGCTTTCATAAAAATAACTAGATCTGAAGTATTGGAAACAACATCTGCCCAACCAGTATAAGTTGTTGGATTAATAATTGTTAAATCGATCCAAGAACCAATATTCCAATAACACCCCATGTGAGAGCTAGAAATTTGATTCGTAGTTGGAATTTCAGTGTTTAATAATCCTAAAGGGGTAATGATTGTTTGTGTTAAATAATCGGTATAAGATAATCCAGTGATATTCTCTATAATCATAGCTAAAATAGAATAATTTGTATTGGAATATGCCCAAGCGAATTCAGGAGGAAAAATCTCACCTTGACTTGCGCCACAAAAAATGGCATCTTCTAAACTATGTGCCCCTAAAGGATTTGATAAAACATCCGATTGACAACTATTATTATCTCCAGAATTTGAAATTCCACTTGTGTGATTTAGTAAATGACGGATTTTAACAACTCCACTACTAGCAATAGTATCCGTTACAAGTGTAGAACGAAGATGCATACTAATTGGATCTTCAATGGATAAAAGTCCTTGTTCTTGTAATTTTAATATACAGGTTGAAACCATCATTTTTGTTATACTACCAACTCGGAATTTATCATTCGCAACTGCATTGGTTTGTGGTTGTCCAGAAGTTATTCCTGCAATTGCAAATCCTGTAGAACTATTCCATGTCCATTGACCAGGTACATGGACTTCCATTACAGCTCCACCATTTGTAAAACCAGCAGGTAAAGATTGATTTAAAATAGATTGCAATGAATCTGAGATAAAAACTGGGGGCGATTGAGCGAACATATTTGAAGTGTTCAACGCAAAAAATAGTAAAAATACTGTTTTGAAGGAAAGTGCTTTTTTCATTTTAATTTGGTTTTATGTTTCAATAAAGTTACGACAATTCATAGCTACGATGTATTTTATCATTTTGAAAATATAATATTTCAAAATTGAAATAATTGAAAAATTATCCATATATTAGTTATTATATAGAGTTAAATATATTATTTCAAGCTACGTTATGGATCAAGTTTTTTCATTAATTAAGTCGATGTCTCAATCTGAAAAACGTTATTTCAGCCGTTTTTCTAAATTTCAAACTCCTGATACTACAAATAGCTATTTAGCCCTATTTAATCAAATTGCTAAAAAAGAGAAATACAATGAGAAAGACTTAAAAAAGGAATTTGGCGAGTTGCATTTCGCTCAATTAAAACAACAACTTTTTAAAAAGATTTTGCAATCGCTTCGTTTGTATTATACATCAAATGATGTTCAAGCTGAAATTTTCACTCATCTCCACAATTATAATTTGTTAGCATCAAGAGGAATTTTAAATGCTGCTGGAAAAGAATTAAATAGAGCCGAAAAGTTAGCAAATGAATCCGAATTGAGTTATGAATCTGCTATTCTCTTTAAAGAACGGAATCTAATGATCAATGGAAAGTCGGATGTTTTTGAATTACAAAATAGAATTAAGGAGAATGATTTATTTGTAAAGAAACAGATTGAAAACATTTCGAATGAACATGAATATGAAAAGTTATTTCTAGAAATAGAGGTCATTAATAAACAACTCGAGTCAACCAGAAATGAAGGTGAATTAGGAAGAATTAGCAAATATCTAGCTAATCCACTTCTTCAAAAGGAGGAATTAGCTTTAAGTTTGTCCTCAAAAATTTTGTTTCATTTTAGTATAGGATTGGCTTATTATTTGCAAAGTAATTTTGAAAAGTGTGGATATCACATGCAACAATCAACCTTGTTATTAGAAGTAAATACCTCCATTTTAAATCGATTAGAAGGTCTTTTTGTTCGTTCTCGAGCCAATAGCTGTTTATCGTATATTCACCTATCTAGGTATAAAGAATTTATCTCTGATTTTTCAAAATTAAAAAACTGTAAATTAACTAACTCATCAACAGTAGAGTATAGAAATTATATCGTTTATGTTTTAGAATTAATGTATTTAAACAAAACACAAAATTTCACAAAGGCAATTGATTTAATTGAATCAAATAGTGATTTTATTCATCAAATGGAGCAAAAATTTGAGATTACAACTGGCTTTTCTCAAGAACAAGTTTACAATGTTTTCCAAAAATCAACCGCCTATTTAGGTTCTGGAATGCATAAAAAAGCATCATTTATATTAAATGAGTTCATCAATCAGAAAACAAAAGGATTAAAGGAAGATGCTTATATTATGGCCCGATTATTTTTCTTATGTATTCGATTTGAAATGAATGACGAGGCATTAATAGAATCTGAATTAAGATCTATTCAACGTTATTTGAAGGAAAAAAATAAACTATTTCTTTTTGAAAAACATTTTTTATCATTCATTTCAAAAATGTTGGTCTCAACTTCTGTTCAAGAAAATAAACGAAATTTCGTTGAGCTAAAAACAGAATTGGATTTCCTTAAAGAAATTGAATACGAAAAAAATGCTTTTGCTTATTTTGATTTTTCAACTTGGGTCAATAAATTTATCCAATGATAGTTTATTTTTTATTCGGTTGATATTGATAAATAACGACCCCTTCGACTTCATTGTGTTTATCATCAAACTGTTCAGTAGAGATGAATTCTTTTATTTTTACCATTTCAGGACACTCTTCTAATTGAGATAAAGGTAATCTCATTTCTTTTGGACCAAAATGTGAATCTCTTATTAAATAATCTCCTGGTTTTATTGAAACTCCTAAATCTGATTTCAAATTCAAATTGTAATGAATAACGCACTGTTGATTTTTCATCATAGGATTTTCTTTCATTTGAAAAACAAATAAAGGATGATAAAAAAGGAATTTGACTTTTTTAGCTTTCATCGGCAATAAATAATTTGCCGCATTTATTATTTCTAAATCTAAACCATTAGGTTTTACAGGAAAGTATTTAGGGTGAAAACTTTCCTTAATTTTAATTACAATAAGCAGAAAGATTAATACTTTAAATATGTTTTTTGTAACTGGAAGATAATTTACCCGACCTAAATAATACAAATTAATTAATACAAATGAAGGCATAGCTTGAGTAGCAATCCTTGTTAAGCCACAAGAACCATTTAAACCGAAAGTCCAAAAATAAGAGTGTAATATTATTATTCCTAAAAATGTACCGTAAGTAAAAAACAACCAAGGAAATTGAAGCTCATCCCATTTTTTTACTTTTAATAGATAAATAATTCGAAAAAGTGCGAAAATGAATATTAATAAAGCAATATTTCCTAAATATTTTTGATAGCTTATAAAATAATAATCCCAACTTCCGTGACCATAAATGTTATTATTCATAGAATATGGACTCCTATTAAAATACCACCAAAAATCTTCAAAAGCAAAAATCCCTATAATTCCATAAAGTAAAAATCCAAAAAATAAAAGAGGAATGTATTTATACTGTTTTAAATAAAGTAAAATCAAGAATGCAAGTAAAATGGGTAATTGACCTTCACTTCTCATGAAAGGTAAAAATGAAACGATTAACGTAAACCAACCCCATTTTTTTTTAATAATTAACCAAGTAGCAATCATGAAAAATAGGCTAAATAAAGGCTCTGTTAAACCTGCAAGAATGGTTGAACTATAATCAAAAAGAGTAATAAGAAGAAAAGGAAATAAACATTGAATTCCAAAAGGAATTGAAAAATGTTTTAATATTTTCCAAGCAAATAAAACAGTAATTCCAAAAAGAATAATATTAAAAGTAATTACACCGTTTAACCCAAATTGAGCAAAAGGAGAAGATAATAAAATAAAGATAGGTTTACCCCAATGTTCTAAAAACATAATTGGATTACTCCAAGATGCTTGAGATATATTGAAATGTAATACACCGTCTCCAGCATCTACTGGACCAACATTTAAGTAATTTATTACAAATAACCATGCAATACAAAATAACAAACTTAATGTTTTAAAAACATTCTCTTTATTAAAATTGACAACCATTTTTTGGTTATAAAACCATTTCTGGAACGAACTCAGGGACTACTAAATCACCTTCTGTTTTCGAAATAATTTCTTCAACTGTAACACCAGGCGCTCTTTCAATTAAATGAAATTTTCCATCTTTAATTTCTAATACAGCTAATTCAGTCACCACTTTTTTAACACATCCAACGCCTGTTAATGGCAAGGTACATTTTGATAGAATTTTAGATTCACCAGCTTTGTTAGAATGCATCATCGCCACAATAATGTTTTCAGCTGATGCCACTAAATCCATCGCTCCTCCCATTCCTTTTACCATTTTTCCAGGAATTTTCCAGTTGGCAATATCTCCGTTTTGTGAAACTTCCATTGCACCAAGAACTGTCAATTGCACATGTTGACCTCTAATCATTGCAAAAGAAGTCGCAGAATCAAAAAAGGAAGCACCTTTTCGAGCTGTTATTGTTTGTTTTCCGGCGTTGATAAGGTCAGCATCTTCTTCTCCCTCAAATGGAAAAGCACCCATTCCTAGGATTCCATTTTCAGATTGAAATTCTACTTCAATACCTTCAGGAATATAATTGGCAACTAAGGTTGGAATTCCGATACCTAAATTTACATACCATCCATCTCTTAATTCTTGTGCAATTCTTTTCGCAATTCCTACTTTATCTAGTGCCATAATTTGGTATTAATTCGTGTATTTTTAAATTTCCGTTTTTAAAAGTAATTATTCTCCCTTGAGGATTCCAAATATTCACAATTATTTTTTCATCTGAATAACATAAATTGAAAAAGAATAAAAGGTAAATACTTTTTCATTAAAATGGTTTGTTAATTAAAGATTACTAACTTGATACAATGAACAGTTTGAATGATTCAATTTTATTTTTTCAAAATTTCGATTCCAAATATAAACGACAATTCTTTTTTCATCTAAATCTAATTTTTCAATAACAAAATGATGTAAAAAATCATCGTCTATTTTTTTACCTTGGTAAGTTGTCTCAAAGGAATAATAAAGATGCTCTTTTAAAAGATTATCATTATCAAAAGTTTGAACAACTAATTGTATTTTATTTTTTAACTGAAATGTTTGAAGATGACCTTTAACAGTTATTTGAAGCGTTTTATTTTCAAATTCTTGAATAGAATCCGATTCAAAAATATTTATATATTCATTCGATAAAATTGGAAGAGATACTATTTCTGATTTTCGTTTTAATTTTTTATTAAAAGGTTTTTTTCTCTTAAAAGCAATATATGTAGATAATGGATCATAAGCTAAAATATCGTAAAATTTTGAAATATAAGGGCTATTAAGAGTTGTTGTTTTATTGATTATTATGTCTGTAACTAATGCATTTGGGTTATAAAATGTAGCTACACTTGCTTTTTCTTTTTGCAAAGATTCTTTAAAAGGCCAATTCCAATTCATTATATGATAAATCATTATGCTGTGTTCAGGTTTTATATACTTTTTTACTTTTTTATAGAAAGCAACCGTCATTCGATCATCTGGTGAAAAAACAGAAGTATGTATACTCATCTTAAAAATGAACATTATAGGAAAGAATAAAAATAAATATTGAATATATTTTCCAATTTTTAATTGATCAATACAATAAAAAATCATAAAAAAGAACAAGATAATTAAATACATTCCTGTTCTGTCTTCTGGATAATTAATCTCTAAAACCCAAGCCATTAATAAAATCGCTACAATGTTTCCAAAAAATAAAAACGAATAAAATAAAAATGAATCGCTTGTGTGAGCAATTAAATTTTGGAGAGAAATACTTTTAATCGCTTTATAAATCAATAAAATAAAGAGAATGATATATACATACATCAATATATCATTATCCCAAAACAAAACATATTTACTAATTGTTTTTCCAGTGACATCCCATATTCCTTCATTGCTTCCATAATACAAAGCACCATGTTCTTTCAGTTGAAAACTAAACTGAATAAAAGGGATTAAAGAACAAATGAACAGAAAATTTATGCCACTTATTAGAGCAAAGTTTTTTAATCCTTTCTTTTTAATTAATATAAATTGTTGAATGAAAATTACTGCAATTATTAAAAAGCAAGTATTAATAAATGTGACATTTGACGCTATTGTAAATAGCAAAAATATATAAGCGTAAATTAAATTTAAAGTAGAATTATTTTTTAAATATTTATTTATATGAACTAGCGCCCAACTAAAAAACCCCAACGATAAACCATAACCTCTACAATAAGCAAAGTATTCAATAATAAAAGGAATTGTACAAAAAGTAACTAACGCCAGAATTTGTAAATGTTTCGTTTTGAATTCAGAAGTTAATTTTCGGATTCCAAAAAAATAGACAACAAAAAAGAGAAGATTAGGAATTCGATACCAATTAAGATGATCTTTAAAAAAAGGGTATAAATGATTTCCTATAAATGAATTTAGCAAATGATTATTGGCGTCCCAAACAATGTTTGCGCCTTTGTAATCTCCATGATAAATAAAAAACATATAAGTCGCTACTTCATCATGTAATGTTTCGTTTAAAAACACACGAACAGCAAGATAAATAAAGAGAAAAAGGAATAGAATAATTGTTATTCCCTTGTAAATTTTATTTTGATTCAACATTCAAGTAACTTTATTTTTTAGGTTGTGTCGTTCTTTGTTCAATTCGCTTTTCAAATTTTTCACCTTTAAAAATACGTTGAACAAAAATTCCAGGAGTATGAATGTCATTTGGATCTAATTCACCTGCTTCTACCAATTCTTCTACTTCTGCAATTGTAATTTTTCCTGCAGTAGCCATCATTGGGTTGAAATTTCTTGCTGTTGCTTTGTAAATTAAATTTCCTTCAGTATCACCTTTCCAAGCTTTAACAATTGCAAAATCAGCCGTTAATGCTTCTTCTAAAATATGAGGTTTTCCATTATAGATTCTCACTTCTTTTCCTTCAGCTACTTCGGTTCCGTATCCAGCTGGTGTATAAAAAGCAGGGATTCCAGCACCACCTGCTCTACATCTTTCAGCCAAAGATCCTTGAGGAATTAAATCAACTTCTAATTCACCAGAAAGCATTTGACGTTCGAATTCATCGTTTTCGCCAACATAAGAACTGATCATTTTTTTTACTTGTTTACTTTCAAGTAATAAACCTAATCCAAATCCGTCGACTCCTGCGTTATTGGAAATACAAGTTAAATTTTTCACCCCCATTTTCACTAAATGAGCGATTGAATTTTCAGGAATACCGCACAATCCAAATCCTCCCAGCATAAGTGTCATATCATCTGATATACCAATTAATGCTTCTTCAACGTTTTTTACAACTTTATTCATGGTGTAATTTCTAATTATTTTTTAAGATGTTATAACCCTAAGTCATTATTCATGGCTTCAGCGGCAGTTGAATCTACAATTACCTCTTCTTCAGGTATATATTCTCCAGCACATCCATTTGTTTGCTCATCATAATTATTCGGTCTTTCAAAATCTGTTGTTGAAATTCCAATTTTAGGGTCTTTGTATACTGCGTTCATAAAATATCCGTAAATTGGCATTGCAGTACGAGCACCTTGACCTTGGTTTGTTGACCTAAAACGGACAGCTCTATCTTCTGCACCCACCCAAACTCCAGTTACTAATTCAGGAGTTAGTCCAATAAACCATCCATCTGAATTATTTTGAGTCGTTCCAGTTTTTCCTGCAGTTGGTGCTGTAATATTTGCCCAAGCTTGTCCACTTCTCAAGCTACTTCCAGTTCCACCTTGAATTACACCTTGCATCATTTTAATCATTGTGTAAGCAACGTCTTCACTTAATACTTCTTTTGATTCTGATTTTGCACTATAAATTACATTTCCGTTTCTATCTTCAATTCGTAAAATGGTTGTTGGTTTCACAAATACGCCGTGATTCGCAAAAGTTGCTTGCGCTCCAACCATTTCAAACAATGAAAGATCCATTGATCCTAAACACATAGATGGAACAATGTCATTTTTATTTAATTTTATATCCATGTTTGCCATTAATTTAGCAATCGTTTGTGGACCTGCTTTCCCTCCCATTGCTTGCATTACGGCAACAGTAATATTATTCATGGACATTTTCAGACCTCTTGCTACTGAAACGGTTCCACCACTCATGCTATTTGAATTTTTCGGACACCATTTCCCATCTATATTTCCTTCAGGATCAATTAAATCTACACAATGTGCCACATCGTCAAAAAGAGTACACGGTTTTACAACTCCCATAGCAACAGCAGACGCATACACAAAAGGCTTCATTGTAGAACCAACTTGTCGTCTTCCTTGACGAACATGGTCATACGCAAAATGATCAATATTAACACCACCCACCCAAGCTTTTACAAATCCTGTTTCTGGTTCTATTGAGATAAGACCTGAATGTAAAAATGATTTGTAATAACGAATGGAATCATTGGGTGAAATAGTTGTATCTTTTTCTTTAATAAAACCTGTTGATTTATCTCCATCCCATGTAAAGACACGCATGCTTATAGGTGTGTTAAAAATCTTTCTTATTTCACTTTCACTTATACCAGCTTCTGCCAATTTTAAATATCGGGGACAATTACGTCTTGCATCTTTCATCAACGATTCTGCTTTTTCATCTGATAAATCATTTGAAAAAGGATAATTTCTTAAATGTCTATTGTTTTGATCGAATTGCGGTTGCAACGTTTCACTTAAGTGACGAGCCATTGCTTCTTCTGCATGTTGTTGCATATTCGCATCGATGGTTGTGTAAATTTTTAAACCATCTCTGTAAATATCCCACGATTTTCCATCAGGATTTTTATATTTTAAACTTCCATCTGAATTTTTTTCAGAAAACAAAGTTGTTAATTCTTTTCTTAATCCTTCTCTAAAATATTGAGCTGTTCCTCTTTTATGATCTACTTCTTGATAGTTACAAATGAGTGGTTTTTTACTTAATACATCATATTCCTCTTGAGTTATTGTCACTCTCAACGCTGCATTTTTAGATTTGCTGTTTTTTAACCATTGAAATAAAACTTGATTTCTTCTATCAAAGGCTCTAATACTATCATTCGCTCTTGCTTCTGCGATTTCTTCCCGTGTAACAGATTCTATAGAAACTTTATTTCTATCGGCTAACCAAACTCTATAATTTTTTATTTGAAAAGTATGTGGATTGAATAATGTTGGGTTTTTACACATTCCAACTAGCATTGCAGCTTGATCTTTCGTTAAGTTTTTAGGTGTTGTTTTAAAATAGACTTTAGCTGCATTTTCTATTCCAACAGCATTGTATAAAAAATCAAATTGATTTAAATACATGGTAATAATTTCTTCCTTTGTATATCGTTGCTCTAGTCGTGTAGCAATAATATTCTCTCTAGCTTTTTCGTTGATTCGACTAAAAATACGACCAATTTTACCCCCACTATTTGAAGAAAAAGCAACTCCTTGTGCTCTAGCTTCATCTTCTTTTTCACGTTGTTGAAGTGTAAACAATAATTTAGCTAGTTGCTGTGTAATTGTTGATGCTCCTCCCGCTCCTCCAACGCTAACAATTGCTCTTCCAATTGCTTTGAAATCAGCTCCTGAATGTTCAATAAATCGCTCATCTTCTGTTGAAATTAATGCATCGGTGACATAAGGCGAAATTGATTTATATGGTAAACTTGTTCTGTTAATTTTCCAATATCTTCCTAATTCTGTTACACCATCTTCCGCTAGAACTACTGACGCTAATAATTCTGGAGGTGTTTCTAACGAAGCGACAGTTGGCAAACTATCATCAGGCTGAAACAAAAGTAAACAGGTAACTAATACAAGAGGAAAAAAACCTAATATCCAAAAAATTCGTGTAACTTTCTTTTTTTCCCTTTCAGAAAAAACAGGTTTTGGGTTATTATTTTTAGTATTCATTTAGTGTGTACAATTTAATGTAAAAATAAAGAAATCTTTGATTCAAATTACAATCTTTAAAAATAGTTTATTGTAAGATATAACTACGCTGACTGTCCAGTTTTAAAAGTACAAAAACGAACATTGAAAAAGACATCATAGAAGATCCTCCATAACTAAAAAAGGGCAATGGAATTCCAATTACTGGAGCAAATCCAATATCCATTCCGATATTTACCATGAAGTGATAAAATAAAATCATAGCAACCGTGTAGGCATATATTCTAATGAAACGTGATTTTTGTCGTTCTGCAATCATGATAATTCGAAAAAGCATAAACATATACAAACAAACTAAAATGAATGATCCGAGAAATCCCCATTCTTCAGCAAAAGGACAAAAGATAAAATCTGTTTCACTTTCAGGAACGTGATTACTTTCAACGCTTGAAACAGATGCTTTATTGTAACCTTTCCCTAAGAAGCCTCCAGAACCTACAGCTGCCATTGCTCTATTTCTATTGTAATCATCACCGTCGATGTCTTCTCTTAATCCTAAAAAGAGTTCAATCCTTTCTTTTTGATGTGGAGCTAATTTTTTAAAAAATCCATTTACACCAAGTGAAATAGATGTTGATAATACAAGACCAATTATGACAATAAATAACGCATTTTTTCTGTCTCTTCGTGAACCAATAAAACGAGAAAGAATTAAAAACACGGATGCAATTGTTATTAAACCTAATATTACACCTACAACTCCTGGTATTTTCACGTCTGGAATAAAACCAAAAGATATTGTTTCTCCGCTGTATAGAAGAGTTGCAACACACAATAAAACGACAGCAAACATAATAGGAATAAAATGACTTCCCACCCACGTTTCTTTAAATTTTATTCCTGGTATTAAATTGATTACTTTTAATATCAACGGATCATACGATAATCCTTCTCGGTACATTACGAATAAAAAAGAGGTATAAACTACAAAAGTTCCGGCATCTGGTTGTAGAAGAATTAATACCATTGGTATTAAAATGATAGAATTGGCTATTAATACGGTTTGAACATTTTGTAATTTTATGTTTACGCCGCTGATGTATTTTGCCAGTAACAAAGCGGTTCCAATTTTTGCAAACTCAGCAGGTTGTATACCTAATGAACCTATTCCTAACCATGCTCTCGCTCCAAAACGTGCTGGCATAAACAGTACAATGACTAATAAAGCCAAGGTGAATAAATAAATAGGTGTGGCAAATTTTCGGTAAATATTTGCATCAATTAATAAAACAAGTAACCCTAAAAATAAAGAAACAAAAAGCCAAACAACTTGTTTACCGTATTTTTGAGAATAATCGAATAAATTGGGATGATCTGGATTATAAGCTGTTGAATAAACAGTTGTTAAACCTAAAAGCATAAGAACTAGATAAACACCAAATAATGGCCAATCAATGTTTGTGGTTATTTTCTCCCCTTTTCTCATGGTTGTTTTGTCCCATAAACATTAAAATCCAACATTCGTTTTTCTTTTACTGTATCAGTAACGTGACCTTTTAAATATTTTTCAATCATTAAACCAGCAATTGGAGCAGACCAAGTCCCCCCAAATCCAGCATTTTCAATAAAAACAACGATTGAAATTTTTGGTTTAACCATCGGTGCAAACGCTAAAAATACAGCATGATCTTTTTTAGGTTTATTTTCTACTGTTCCCGTTTTTCCGCATACAATATAATCTGCAGATCTTGCTTGACGTCCAGTTCCACCGTCCACATAAACCACTCTTCGCATCCCTTCAACTACAGCTTCATAATGAGCAGGATTTACCATTGTAATGTTTTTCTTTCTAAACTGTGGTAATGGCCCTCTTTTTCCAATTGATTTTACAAAATGAGGTGTGTAAAACCATCCTCTATTCGCAATTAGTGCTCCCACATTGGCCATTTGTAAAGGTGTTAGCAAGACTTCTCCTTGTCCAATGGAGATTGATCGAATAGTTGAAAAAGCCCATCTATGATGTCCATACCATTTATCGTAATATGCCGCATCAGGTATTAATCCACTTGTTAAACCAGTTATATCTGTATCAAATTTATATCCTAATCCAAAACTTTTCATGTATTTAGCCCAAAGAGTTAATCCTTGATTGGCATCAATAAAATTATTTTTACTTTTTCCTTGTTGTATAACTTTTTTGGTAACTGCATAAAAATACGGGTTACAAGAAAATTTAATTCCGTCGTATAAGTTTCCAGCAGAAGGATGGTTGTGACATCCAACTATACCTTTATTACATCCAAATCCAAATTCTGGTGTTATCACTCCTTCTTGAAGCGCAATTAGGGATTGTAATAATTTGAAGATTGAACCAGGTGAGTAATTCGCTGCTAAAGGTCGAGGATAAAGTGGTTTATCAGGATCTCTTGCTAGTTTAGGATAATTTTTAGTAATTTTTCGTTTACCAACCAATAAATTTGGATCAAATGAAGGTGCAGAAACAAGTGCTAAAATCTCACCTGTAGCTGGTTCAATAGCAACAATACACCCTCTTTTTCCTTTCATTAATTTTTCACCGTATTCTTGTAAATTAATGTCAATTCCAAGGTATAAATTGGGTCCTTGTTTAGCGACAGTATCGTATTTACCCTCCATATAGGAACCAACATCATTGTTCAAAGCAGAAGTTACAATGTATTTTATTCCTTTTTGACCCCTTAAATCTTTCTCATAAAAACGCTCAATTCCTGCTCGACCGATATTATTTCCTGGTCTGTAAAAATGATCTGCTTCAATTTCTTCTTTCCCCACTTCTGATAAATACCCAAATATATTTGCCCCATTTGCATAAGTATAACTTCGCATACTCGTTACTTCTTCATAAAATCCGGGAAATTCTTCTAAATGAGCTGCAATATTTGCTATTTCATCTAAAGTCATTTCTTTTATAAACGGATACGCTCTTACTTTTTGATAATTTGAAGTTGTTTTATGAGTATGTGGACTATGGTATGTTCCTTCCCCTTTCACGATTTCGATAAATCGAGCTTTTACTTTTTTAACATCCCAGCCTATTAACTTTGCAAAAGCAACCGTGTCTAAATTTTTGATTTTTGCTTCCACCATCATTAAATTATAATAGGTTCTGTTGGAAACTATTTTACGACCATTTCTATCGTAAACGGCACCTCTAGGTGGACTAATTTCTTTTCTTTTTTCAGCTATTTCTTGTGCCCTTAATGCCCAAGTTTCATCAACAACCTGCATAAACAAAAGGCGTATTGTATAAATTACTCCAACAATAAGAATAAAAGCAATAATTACGTATTTTCTAGTGTCGAAATTCATCTTTCTTTTGGCTTAGTAACAAAGATTACTTGTAATAAAATACAAAGGATAAAAGAAATGGGAACACTTACGCTCGTTTTTTGAAGAATGAAAAGAAACTCATCCATTTTAAACATTTCTAGGGTAAAAAACCATAAATGATGAACCAACAATAAAATTCCGAAGACGGATATAAACCACCTTTGTCCCATTTCGAAAATAGTTGACTCTTTAATTGCGTCATATCCTTCACGAGGAGAAAAAATTCCGAAAATAATTGGACGAAGATAAGCTACTAAAAGTAAAGAAGATGTGTGTAATCCATACGTATTTGAAATTGAATCGATGCTAATTCCCATTGCAAAAGCTACAACTAAAAGAACAACAATACTTGTGTCAAAAGGGAGAAGCATCAAAAAAAGAGGATAGACCATAATCTGAACTCCAAGACCTATTTCTAATTGATTAAACACTAGTGTTTGAGCAAGTACAAATAAAATAAAGCGTAAAATTTGAGTTATAATTAATTTCATTCTTCCGGATCTTCAGGTATTTCTTCTTCTAATTTGTCTTGTTCAGCTTGTAATAAATTCTTCACAACATATACATTTTGAACGCTTCGATAATTTTCAGAATATTTGAAAGTAACTTCCCAAAGAGGTTTTCCCTCAATTCCTTTAAAGGAAACAATGTAGCCTAATAAAAGTCCTCTTGGAAAAATTCCTGAACCTCCACGAGTCACAATTTTTGAACCTTTCTTAATTTTCATATCATTTGATATTCCACTAATTTGTCCTCTTCTAGGATCACGGCCATCCCATTTTAAAAGTCCAAAAGCACCCGATGATTCAATAATAACATCAATGTTTACATTTTCTGTGAGAACAGATTTAACAACAGAAAAATGTTTACTTGTATTGTGTATAACACCTATAATTCCTTTTTCAGAAAAAACGCCCATTCCTCGTTTAATACCTTGTTTCCTTCCTATGTTTATCGTAAAGAAATTATTTCGTTTATTGCAATCTGAATTGATTATAATTGCAGGAATATAATCATATTGTTGTTGGTACAACGAATCGTCTATTTTAACAAGTCGATTATCTAAACGGATAAAGCTATTAGGTATTTTTTTCCGTAGGCGAATATTTTCTTCTTGAAGAGCAATATTATTGTCATTTAAATTCCAGTGTTTAGTCACACTGTTTTTCATACCTAAAATAGAAGCTGAAACTACTGAAGCACTAGTATTCCACTGAGATTTAGGAAAATTTAAATTGGTAAAATAGTTATTAAGCGCATAAATTTGTAGCAGTGCGAACAACATGAAAATTCGAAAGCGTCTAAAAAAAGCAATTAAATTATGCATTTTTGAAATAAGAATAAAGTCCTGATACGAATATCAGGACTGAATAAAATTAATCTCTAATTAAGAATTGGTATCTATCAATATTTTTCAATGCGATACTTGTTCCACGAGCAACCGCTCTTAATGGATCTTCCGCAATATGCACAGGTAATTTTGTTTTAGCAGAAATACGACTATCTAAACCTCTTAACATCGAACCACCACCTGCTAGGTAAATACCAGTTTTGAAAATATCCGCAGAAAGTTCTGGTGGAGTCATTTCAAGCGCAGAGTGAATAGCTTCTTCGATTTTACAGATTGTTTTATCTAAAGCGTACGCTATTTCTGAATACGTTACAATGATTTCTTTTGGAATTCCAGTCATTAAATCTCTTCCATGAACAGCGAAATCTTCTGGTGGATAATCTAATTCAGGAACTGCAGAACCAACTTGAATTTTAATTTGCTCAGCAGTACGCTCACCTACTAAAATATTGTGTTGACGTCTCATATATTCTTCAATATCTGCAGTGAAATCATCACCAGCAATACGAATTGATTTATCACAAACGATTCCACCTAAAGCAATAACAGCAATTTCAGAAGTACCACCACCTATATCGATGATCATATTTCCCATTGGTTCTTCAACGTCAATTCCTATCCCTAAAGCAGCTGCCATCGGTTCGTGAATAAGATAAACTTCTTTTGCTCCAGCATGTTCAGCTGAATCTCTTACGGCACGTTTTTCAACTTCCGTAATTCCAGAAGGAATACAAATAACCATTCTAAGAGCTGGACTGAATAATCTTTTCCCTGGATTGATCATTTTAATCATACCACGGATCATTTGTTCAGCACATTGGAAATCAGCAATTACACCATCTCTCAACGGTCTAACTGTTTCAATCAACTTGTGTGTTTTTCCATGCATTTGTTGCGCTTTTTTACCAATTGCAACAATTTTACCTGTTTGAATATCGCGTGCAACTATAGACGGTTCATCTACAACAACCTTATCATTCATGATAATTAGCGTATTAGCCGTTCCTAAATCAATTGCAATTTCTTGCGTTAAAAAACTAAATAATCCCATTTTTGAGCTGTTCTTATATATCGTGTACTATTTCTCAGAATCTGTATAAAAATAGATATTAAAATCTACAATTTACGAAAATAAGAAATTTAATGTTTAAAATGTCTATTCCCTGTAAAAACCATTGACATTTGATTGTCATTGCAGTAGTTTATTGACAATTCGTCTTTGATGGATCCACCTGGTTGAATTACCGCTGTAATGCCCGCATTTTTAGCTAGTTCAACGCAATCAGGGAATGGAAAAAATGCGTCAGATGACATCACTGCACCTTTCAAATCAAACCCAAATGACTTTGCTTTATCAATTGCTTGCGTTAAAGCATCTACTCGAGAAGTTTGTCCAGTTCCACATGAAATTAATTGATTATTTTTAGCAAAAACAATTGTATTTGATTTCACGTGTTTTACTAATTTATTAGCAAAAAGTAAATCTTTAATTTCAGTTGCAGTTGGTTTTAAAATTGTTTTCGCTTCCAAATTTGCTTCAGTCTCCACAATTAAATCTTTGTCTTGTTCTAAAACACCATTTAAAATTGTTCTGAATTGACGTTTTGGTAACTCAACTTCTTTTTGAGCTAAAATGATTCTATTCTTTTTGCTTTTCAACAATTCAAGTGCCTCTGAATTGTAAGAAGGAGCAATTACAACTTCACAAAAAAGTTCGTTTATTTCAACAGCCGTTTCTAAATCAATTTCTGTATTTGAAATTAAAATTCCTCCAAAAGCACTAACAGGATCAGTTGCTAAAGTGTCTAAATAAGCTTGTTTAATTGTAGGACGAATTGCTAATCCACAAGGATTGTTGTGTTTTAAAATAGCAAAAGTAGGATCTTCATTTTTGAATTCGCCGATTAAATTTACAGCCGCATCAACGTCTAATAAATTATTATAGGATAATTCTTTTCCATGTAATTTATCAAAAATAGCATTTAAATCACCGTGGAAAATTCCTTTTTGATGTGGATTTTCTCCGTATCTTAATACTTCAGAAGTTTGAATACTTGCTTTGAAAACTTCTTTTTCTCCTTGGTTGAAGTAGTTAAAAATATGTGTGTCGTAATGAGAAGAAACATTGAATGCATCACGAGCAAAATCTTTTCTTTCGCTTAAAGTCGTTGTTCCATTCGAAGCTGATAAAATAGAATAGAACGGTGCATATTGTTCTTGACTAGAAAGAATCACAACATCTTGGTGATTTTTAGCAGCAGCACGAATAAGTGAAATGCCACCAATGTCGATTTTTTCAATAATATCTTCATGAGAAGCACCAGAAGCAACAGTCGCTTCAAAAGGGTATAAATCAACAATTACTAAATCAATTTCAGGGATTTCAAATTCAGCAATTTGGTCTTGATCTGCTTGTAATCCTCTTCTGTTTAAAATTCCACCAAAAACTTTTGGATGTAAAGTTTTAACACGACCTCCTAAAATGGAAGGATATGAAGTTAAATCTTCCACTTTTTCAACTGGAATACCTAAATTTTCAATAAAAACTTGGGTTCCTCCAGTAGAGTATAAAGTTACATTTTGCTCGTGTAATAAGCGTATTATTGGTTCTAAACCAGTTTTGTCAAATACAGAAATTAATGCTGCAGAAATCTTTTTTGATGCGTTCATCTTTTGGATTAAAAATAAGCTACAAAATTAGCTTAAATTTTTTAAACTTTTTGATTTTTTGGGTTAAAAATAGTTTTTACGGATAGAATTTAACTAATACCAAGTGAACATATATTTTAGTCCAATCTACTTGTTCTTTTTCATCATTACTTCTTCAAAATAATGTACCATAGACCATGCTATGCAACATTATTTTTCATCGAACTGATAAAAAATAACTGTGTATACTTGGACCAAAATATAAATTCACTTGGTATAATGACAAAAGTATAAAAATCAACTTAATTTTATATTTAAGAAAATTCTCATGATAATACTTAATTCTTTTTCATAGCTTTGAGTAATTAAATAAACTCAATATTCTAAATGATTAAATAAATGCAAAAAATTTGTTTGGTGGAAGATGAAAAAAGTCTTTCCGACATGATTCGTTTGAATTTAGAAATGGATGGATACCATGTTGACGTTTATGACAATGGGTTAGATGCAAAAAATAACCTTTCGAAAATAGGTCAATCTGATCTTGTTATTTTAGATGTAATGCTTCCCCATGTGAGTGGTTTAGATCTATGTACTGAATTAAGAAAAATTTCTCGCGTTCCTGTATTGTTTTTATCTGCAAAAGGAACCACAATTGATCGTATTGCAGGACTCAAATTAGGAGCAAATGATTACATGCCTAAACCTTTTGATTTAGAAGAACTTTTATTGAGAATTCAAATATTATTGAATTTCAACGAGACTAATAGTAGTGAAGGAGAGCTTATTATAGGTTCTAAAATTGTAAATTTTGACACCTACGAAATCAAAGATAAATTGACTTTTGAAATACTCATTTTATCCAAAAAAGAAATTGAGTTATTGAAATTGTTTTCTGAAAAAATTGGTATTGTGGTTTCTCGTGATGAAATATTAGATAAATTATGGGGAGATCAATTTCCAACTTCAAGAACGATTGATAATTACATCTTATCTTTCAGAAAAACCTTTGAAGAAGACCCTAAAAATCCTATTTATTTCCATTCTATAAGAGGTGTGGGTTATAAATTCACATTATCTTTGTGAATGAATTAAAAGTATGAAAGAAATACAAAAACAAGAAAGATACGACAAAGCATATCTAAGAATGGCACAAACTTGGGCTAGTTTGTCGCATTGTTCACGAAAAAAAGTAGGAGCAATCATTGTAAAAGAAGGAATGATTATATCTGATGGTTATAATGGAACACCTGCCGGTTTTGATAATTGTTGTGAAACAGAGGATGGTGATACGCATTGGTACGTTCTTCATGCCGAAGCAAATGCAATTTTAAAAGTAGCTAAATCTACAAATAATTGTGGCGGAGCGATTTTATATCAAACCCTTTCTCCTTGTAAAGATTGCAGTAAATTAATTCTTCAATCGGGTATTAAGAAAGTTGTATTTATTAATAAATACAAAGACACTTCAGGAATTGATTTTTTAAAAGATGCAGGTGTAGAAATTGTTCATATTGAAAATATTGAAGATGGAAAATAAAAAAAACAATTATTTTATTCCCTTGTTATTAGCATTGGCTGTTTCTATTGGTTTGTTTTTAGGACATTTTTTTAATTCAAAAAACGAATTTAAAGGTTTATCGGGATCAAATGGACAAGAAAAATACCAAAAACTTCAAGATATTATTGATATTTTAGATAATAGATATGTCGATACATTAAACAGTGAAAAATTATTTGAAGAAACAATTAGTGACATGCTTCACAAATTGGATCCACATAGTAATTATATTCCAGCTCGTGAATTAAAAGCAATGAATGAATCCATTCAAGGAGAATTTGGAGGAATTGGTGTTCGCTTTTTTGTGATACGAGATACTATTTGCGTGACTCACGTTATAAAAAATTCGCCTTCAGAAAATGCGGAAATAAAAGCAGGAGATAAATTTATCAAAATTGACGGGAAACCAGTAGCATCAAAAAAAATATCGAATGATAAAATTATGTCGATGTTAAAAGGAATCGCTAATACTTCAGTAAAAGTTCAAGTTTTAAGAAATGGGAAATTAATCCAAAAAGAAATTATTCGTGGAACGATTCCTATTTCATCTATTCTGTGTGCGAATATGATAAATGCTACAACAGGCTATATTAAAATTGAACAGTTTTCGGTTACAACTTCGAAAGAATTCAGAGATGAAGCTACAAAATTAAAATCTAAAGGAATGAAGAGCTTGATTTTAGATTTACGAAACAATGGTGGAGGTGTATTGACAAGTGCAACTGATATTGTCGATGATTTTCTAAAAGGTGACCTTCCAATTGTAATGACAAAAGGAGAACATGCTAAATCTGAAACCTATAAATCCACTGACGGAGGATTTTTAGAGTCAATCAAATTGGCTGTTTTAATTAATGCGAATTCTGCTTCTGCTAGTGAAATTGTTGCTGGAGCTATTCAAGACAATGATAGAGGAATTATTATAGGAAGAAGATCTTTCGGGAAAGGGTTAGTTCAACAAGATTTAGAATTAAGAGATGGAAGTAACTTAAGATTAACTGTTGCAAGATATTATACTCCTACTGGAAGATGTATTCAAAAATCATATAAAAATAGTATTGAAGAATACTACCAAGATCAATATGATAGAATTGATAACGGTGAATTATACCATCCTGATACTACTTTATTTGTTGACTCTTTAAAATTTAAAACACCAAAAGGTAAGACTGTTTATGGAGGAGGAGGAATAATGCCTGATATTTTTGTCCCTTTTGATTCTTCAGGAATGAGTATGTATTATTCAGAATTAAGATATTCAAGTGCTTTTCAAAGTTTTGCATTTGATTTTGTTTCCAATAAACGAACGACATGGAAATCAGCTGAACAGTTCAATTCTTCTTTTAAAATTACATATGAATTGTTGTCTAAATTTACTCTTTATGCAGAAAAACAGGAGAAAGTGAAACAAGATTTGAATGGTTTAAAAATGAGTAAACGTTTAATTTCTCAAACGTTGAAAGCAGAAATTGCTAGACAATTGTGGGAAGAACAAGGTTTCTATATTGTTATGAATGGTAACGATGCTGAAGTTCAAAAGGCGGTTAAGGTATTGATGAAATAAATATAACCGTCTTAAAAAAATCCCGTTGTTGTAGGGGCGTAAGATCTTACGCCCCTACAACAACGGGATTTTTTTAAGACGGTATTAATAATTATTCTACAGTAACCGATTTCGCTAAATTTCTTGGCTGATCTACGTTACAATTTCTCATTACCGCAATATGATATGAAAGTAATTGCAATGGAACAGTCGCCAACAAAGGAATTAAATGGTCATCAGCGTCTGGAATTTCAATAATATGATCTGCAATTTCTTTTACTTGCGTATCTCCTTCAGTAACAATTGCAATTATTTTACCTTTACGAGCTTTCACCTCTTGAATATTACTTACCACTTTTTCATACGAAGTTCCTTTTGTAGCAATAACAAAAACAGGCATTTCTTCATCAATTAAAGCGATTGGTCCGTGTTTCATTTCTGCTGCTGGATAACCTTCGGCATGTATATATGAAATTTCTTTTAACTTCAAAGCACCTTCTAAAGCAACAGGAAATGAACTTCCTCTACCTAAATAAAGAGCATTTGCTGCGTCTTTATATACAGCCGCAATTTCTTCAATAATACTGTTTTTTTCTAAAATTCTTTGAACTTTAGCTGGAATTTCCTCTAATTCAATTAATAAAGCTCGGTATTTAGATTCACTAATAGATCCTTTTTTGTGCGCCAACGAAAGCGCCATTAAGGTTAAGATTGTAACTTGAGCTGTAAAAGCTTTTGTAGAAGCAACTCCTATTTCTGGTCCAGCATGTGTATATGAACCAGCATCTGTAATTCTTGAAATAGATGATCCAACAACGTTACAAATTCCTAAAATTGTAGCCCCTTTTGATTTAGCTAATTCAAGTGCTGCCATTGTATCAGCTGTTTCTCCTGATTGAGACACAGCTAAAACAATATCATTTTCATGAATAATTGGATTACGGTATCTAAATTCACTTGCATATTCAACTTCAACATTAATTCTTGCTAAGTCTTCAATTAAATATTCTCCAACTAAACAAGCATGCCAAGAAGTACCACAAGCAATCATTATAATTCTCGGAGCATTGATGATTTTTTGTTCGTAATCTTTTATTCCACCTAATGAGACCCAACCTTCAGTAGAATTTAAACGACCTCTGAAACAATCCGTAATAGATCGCGGTTGTTCGTATATTTCTTTTAACATAAAATGATCGTATCCACCTTTTTCCAGCGCTTCCAATTGCATTTCTAATTTTTGAACATACGGAGTTACTTCTTGATTTCCAATGTTAAAAATTTTCAAGCCATCCATTAAATCAACAACGGCAATTTCTTCATCTTCTAAATAAACTACTTTATTTGTGTATTCTATAATTGGAGTTGCATCAGAAGCTAAAAAGAAATCACCCTCTTTTCCAATACCAACTACAAGTGGGCTACTTTTACGTGCTGCCACCAATTGAGTTGGATTATCTTCAGACAACACTACTATTGCATACGCCCCAACAACACTGTGTAAAGTTAAACGCACTGCCTCAGCTAAAGAAACCTCATCATTTTTTAAAATATCGTCAATTAAATGAACCAATACTTCTGTATCCGTTTCACTTTTAAAAATATATCCTCTCGAAATTAATTCTTCCCGTAAAGAATTGTAATTTTCAATAATTCCGTTATGAATCAACGATATTTTTCCATCGTTTGAGGAATGAGGATGTGCATTTATATCATTTGGTAAACCGTGAGTTGCCCAACGTGTGTGACCAATTCCAACATTTCCTTTTCTATCTTTTCCTTCAGTAAATTCTTCTAAACTGGCAACTTTACCTTGTCGTTTATACTGATTAATTTTCCCATCGTGTAATAATGAAATACCAGAGCTATCATACCCTCTGTATTCCAATCGCTTCAATCCTTTCACTATAATAGGATAAGCTTCTTTTCCTCCAATATAAGCAACAATTCCGCACATAAATAATAAATTTTAAAACTCAGTATATTTGAGTATCAATTTTGGTTTGTTTTTGTTATTTGTATTTACTCCATTAAAAATTATTCGATCTGTCGATGCATTAAATATTTGAGGAGCGACATATATTTCTGTTCCTTCAAGTAAAGCATTTAAGTTCATTCCGTCAACAATAATAGGAAAACGTTGTTCACTAACTATTGCTTGAACATAGTTTCTTAAATCAAGAATATATTCTTTATTGATTTGATCATAAGTACCTAAACCAATATTATATAAATTTGATTCACCTCCTTGAAATTTTGTTTTTATTGTAACACTACTTCCTGGAGCATATTTACTACCTGTTTGATATTCAATAGGTAAAGTTAAAGTTGCTTCATGAATAATAGCTCGTTTGGGTAAATTTTTAAGTCCAGGTAATTTTACAAGTGCCCGACTTTTAAATGCTTGAGCATAAAATTGAGCCTGATTTCCGATTAAATTTCCTGGGTTTTGAATATCGACTTTATTGTATTTTGCACAAGAAGAATTAATTGCAAAATCAAACGTTTTTCTATCCTCTCCTTGATGATAATAAATTGTTAACTTGGATAATGGATCTTCCAAATCAAAAGATAAAACTGCCCCTTTTCCAGAAGCTTGTACCCCATTATTCACACCAACAAACAACCCTTTAAAATAATTTAGAAAGTTTTCATTTGAGGAAAAAGTCGTTGCATTTTCGATCGATTCATTAATTAAATCTCTTGCTAAATTAGTATCTATATATAATCTAAGTTGAGCTTCTACATGTGTAGTATCAATTATAATTTTTGAATATGGATCAGGTATAATGTCTTGATAATTAGGGTCTATTAAATTTTTATTTGAAATTGATTTATCAGTAAATGAGTAATAGGTTGTTGTAGTTCCTAAACTGTCATTCAATTCGTATATTTCAAATTTTTGAGAAGAAAGATCGCCATAAAATTTACTTGCTGAATATTTTAATCCTAGAACAAATGAGTCGATTTTTATGTTGTCTCCAAAAGTTGGATTGGCGCTTTGTAAACGAAATTGAGTATAAAATCCCGCTTTAACCGTTCCAAATTTAGGATCTGTATATGAACCTAACAAGCCTGTTGATGCACCACTTGTAATTACAGAATCTTCAAAAACAGTTGAGGTTAAAATTGAAAATGTATCCATTTGAACAGAATTCAAGAGTTCATTTTTATCAATACTATTGACTCCCAGTGAAGTATCTTTTTTCTTGCACGATGCAAAAAAGAACATGGTTAACATAAAAGTAGCGGATAGTTTAAAAACCATCCGCCACTTAAAAAGATTATTATTGTTCATATTATATGAGTACTTCTTCTTCAATTACTTTATCAAAAAATTCTGACATTACTTTATTTTGATTCTCTTCAGGAACATAGTCTTGTTTCAAACACGTTACTTCTTCAAATATTTTTCTAAGCTCAGGCTTTAAATTATCACTTCCAACGTTTACACCATCGGAATATTGTGTCATAACTCGAGTAATATTTTCAATACTTGTGTCTTTTAATTTATCAACTAATTCATCATCGAATCCATCAAATTTAAGCTTCTCTGCAAATCGAACGTCCCAATTTTTGTTAAACGTTTCGTTGTAAATACTATAGACCACTTTAGTGTCCGCAAAATGAGGGTCTTTCGAATATAATTTTTTAAGATAAATCGGCATTAACATCGTCATCCAACCATGACAATGAATTACATCTGGCTGCCATCCTAATTTTTTAACTGTCTCTAAAACTCCTCTGCAAAAAAACATGGAACGTTCATCGTTGTCTTCGAAATATTCACCATTATCATCCGTAACATTGTTTTTACGTTTGAAATATTCATCATTATCTATAAAGTAGATTTGCATTCTAGCTGCTGAAATAGATGCTACTTTTATGATCAATGGATGATCTGTGTCATCGATGATCAAATTCATACCTGAAAGTCTTATAACTTCATGTAATTGATGACGACGTTCATTGATAGTTCCATACTTAGGAGTAAATACACGTATTTCTTTCCCAGCCTCTTGAATACCTTGAGGAAGTCTTCTTGCAGTAGTTGCAATATCAGACTTTGGAAGGAACGGTGCAATTTCCTGCGACATAAAAAGGATTCTTTTTTTCTCCATGAAATAATCAGATTGGTAAAATACTATGCAAAAATACAAAAAAAAAAGTGAAACTTCAACAAAAAGAAATAGATTTGTCGCTTAAATGAATTAATTCAACAGTCATAAGTGAAAGTTTATAGCTCAATTTCAGCATTGCAAGAACATATTTTATCGTTAAAATTAGATGGTAAAACAATTGGTTTTGTCCCTACAATGGGGGCTTTACATTACGGCCATATTTCACTAGTCTCATCAGCTATAACTCAATGTGACATTACGATTGTGAGCATTTTCGTCAACCCAACTCAGTTCAATAATTCGAATGATTTAGTTAATTATCCGAGAACTTTAGAAGCGGATATTGAATTATTATCAACTATAAATTCAGATATAGTTTTTGCTCCATCAGTTGAAGAAATGTATCCCGAAAAAAATGAATCAATTCGGCTAGATTTAGGCAATTTAGCGGATGTTATGGAAGGAAAATTTCGTCCAGGCCACTTTGATGGGGTTGTAAATGTTGTCAGTCGGCTTTTTGAAATTGTACAACCTGATAAAGCTTTTTTCGGTTTAAAAGATTTTCAGCAAGTTTCGGTAATTCGTTTTATGACAAATGCACTTAAATTACCTATCGAAATTATAGCTTGCCCCACTTTAAGGGAAGATTCTGGTCTAGCTATGAGCAGTCGAAATATGCGCTTATCTGAGGTTCAAAAAAAGGATTCTCTTATTATTTTCAATTCCTTATGTTTTGCTAAAGATATAGCAAGCAATTTATCTCCAGAATCGGTAAAACTAAAGGTTATTGATTTTTTTAAAAAAGGGGGACTAACTTTAGAATATTTTGAAATAGTCAATCCAATTACTTTAGAATCTTTGACTTCTGAATGGGTGCCAAATGCAACAGCATGTATAGTAGCTTTTTGTGGTGAAGTTAGGTTGATTGATAATATGAATTTAAAGGCACAAGATTGAAAATAGTACCTTGTCTTTCATACAAATATTTTTAAAATAATTACCCTTTTCCTCGGTTTAAGAATGTCATTTCACTTGTTTTTCTTAAAATTGTACTATCATGGGAAAAATACTTATTAAAAACATCAAAGGGCTTGTTCAGGCAGGTGAAAATTTTCCAATTTTTAAAAGCGGAAAAGAAATGTCCGTTTTACCAATTATTGAAAATGCGTTTTTGGCATTGGAAGATGGTGTCATTGTAGAATACGGTACAATGGAAGAATGGGGTGGAATAGAAGATTGGAGAGGGATCGAAATTATTGACGCCGAAGGAAAATATGTTCTACCTGCCTTTTGTGATTCTCATACACATACCGTTTTTGCTAAAAGTAGAGAAGAAGAATTTGTTGATCGAATTCATGGGTTGACATACGAAGAAATCGCTTTACGTGGAGGAGGAATCTTAAATTCAGCTGGACGTTTACAAGAAATGTCTGAAGATGAATTGTTTGAAAAAGCGATGGAAAGAATTGTTCACTTAAAATCGTATGGAACTGGAGCTTTAGAAATTAAATCAGGCTATGGATTAACAGTTGAAGCTGAATTAAAAATGCTTCGAGTAATCAAACGATTGAAAGCAGAAAGTGGAATTGCAATTAAGGCTACATTTTTGGGAGCTCATGCTTTTCCGAAAGAATACAAAGAAAACCACAGAGGATATATTGATTTAATTATCAACGAAATGCTCCCTAAAATAGGCGCTGAAAATTTAGCCGATTACATCGATTGTTTCTGTGAAAACAACTATTTTTCAGTGGCTGAAATGGCAGAAATTATAGAGGCTGGAGCGAAATATAACTTAATTCCTAAAGTGCATGTGAACCAGTTTACTGCGTTGGGAGGCGTGAAGAAAGCAGTAGAAATGGGCGCTTTGTCAGTAGATCATTTAGAAGAAATAACCAACGAAGACATTGAAGCGTTAAAAGGTTCTAACTGTATGCCTACTATTTTGCCGAGCTGTTCTCATTTCTTAAGTATTCCTTACGGAGATGCTCGAAAAATGATCAACGCAGGATTGCCAGTTGCTTTGGCGAGTGATTTTAATCCAGGTTCAACTCCAAGTGGAAATTTACAATTTGTTCTTTCTTTGGGTTGTGTAAAAATGAAAATGACTCCAGAAGAAGCAATTAATTCGGTGACAATCAATTCAGCTTATGCGATGGGATTATCAGAAACACATGGGACAATTTCATTGGGTAAAACAACTCCGATTATAATAACGAAGGTCATTCCTTCATTGGCGTATATTCCGTATGCTTTTGGAGATAATCATGTGGAGAGAGTTATTTAATTTACATGAACAAAGAACTTCAATTCATAAAAAGCACCATCTACGACAACTACAATTTCGAATTTACAAATTTGAAAATAGATCAAGAAAGTAGTGAGTATGGAGCATGTTCATTTACATTAAATAACACTAAAATAATTCACCGTTGTTCTAAAATCACACCCACTAAAACTGGTCAATTTGTTACCATTTGGAAAAGGAATGAAAAAGGAATTACAACACCATTTTCAAGTTCTGACGATTTCGATTTCTTTATCATCACTGTTGTAAAAGGAGAAAAATTAGGTCAATTTATTTTTTCTAAATCAATTTTAGAAGAAAAAGGTGTTATAGACAGTTCTTTTAAAAAAGGAAAACGGGGAATGAGAGTGTATACTCCGTGGGATACTACAACGAGTATTCAAGCGAGGAAAACACAAAATTGGCAAGGATTGTGCTTTTTGAATATGTCTGATTTTGATAGTGATAAAATGGATAATTGTTTGTTAACTAATATTGAAAATGGAGGAAATAATCAATTTAGCAACTAAGACTATTATTGTCGAAAGAAATGAATATTTAAAAATTCAAGGATGTATCGATACAAATATATATTATGTAGAAAGTGGCAGTTTAAGAATTTATATATTGGATAATTTTGAAGAACAAATAATCCGATTTGGATATTCAAATGATTTTATTGTTTCACTTGATTCATTTATAACAGGAAAACCATCCGAATATTTTATTCAAGCCATAAAAAAAACAGTAGTAAAACTAATCCCAAAGAAAACATTTTTTGACTTTATTTCCAATTCTGAAGAACATAAAAACCTTTGGCCAACTCTTCTAGAAGATCTAATAATTCAACAACTAGAACGAGAAAAAGATATTCTAACAAGTTCACCTTTAGAAAGATATAAAAGGGTTTTAAAAAGAAGCCCTAAATTATTTCAAGAAATACCTAACAAATACATTGCTAATTATTTAAGGATGAGTCCAGAAACATTGTCAAGATTAAAAAAATCTTGATTTCAATCAATTTTTATTTTTCTCAATAACAAGATCTTTGTGGGAAAAAATAAGTATGAAAGTAAAGTCAGACACATTAATTTCAGAATTAATTGATTCAACACATCAAAATTTAAATTTTCTAAAAACGCTGAACAGCAAATCAGATTCAGAATTAAATTGGAGAGAAGACGAGAAATCGTGGAGTATCTTAGAATGTATAGAACATTTAAATTTATACGGCGATTTTTATTTACCAGAAATAGAGAGAGTAATTAGAAATTCAAGAAGTAAAACCGAAGAGTTATTTAAAAGTGGAGTTTTAGGAAATTATTTTGCCAAAGCGATGTTACCGAAAGCTAAATTGAATAAAATGAAAACTTTTAAAGACAAAAATCCGTCAAAAAGTAATCTAAACAGGAATACTTTCGATCGATTTGAGCGGCAACAAATTCAATTAATTGATTTATTGAATAAAGCAAGAAACATCAATTTAAACAAAGAAAAAACAAATATCACAATCACCAAATTGATAAAATTAAAAATAGGCGACACTTTTAGGTTTGTCATCAATCATAATACCAGGCATATAAATCAAATTGAGAGGATTAGTGAATTTTTTTATTAAAATTTTATTGTAAATTACTAGCAGTTCTCCTCCTATTTTTAACTTGAACACTTCGCTATCGTGTATAAACGACTTCGTCATCGTGTTACTATTTCAATAAAATTATAATAATTTTTTTTATTGTACAAGATGTTGTACATTTACAAGAAAACAAAGTTATGCAAATTACAACTTACAGCAATTTTCGTCAAAATCTAAAAGTATTTTTAGACAATGTTTACGTTAATCATGACCCTTTATTTATAACTCGAACAAATGGAGAAGATGTTGTTGTTTTATCAAAAACAGATTATGAATCATTAACAGAAACGCTTCATTTACTAGGAAATCCAAACAATGCTAAACGTTTAATGGATGGCATTAAGGAATTTGAAGAGGGAAAAGGAATTCAACAAAACATCGTTGAAGAATGAATTTAATTTGGGCTACAAACGCTTGGGAGGATTATTTGTATTGGCAACAAACAGATAAAAAAACGGTAAAGAAAATTAATGATTTGATTAAAGAAATCAGACGGAATCCATTTACAGGTATTGGCTATCCTGAGCCATTAAAACACCATTTATCAGGATATTGGTCACGAAGAATAAATCTTGAAGACCGACTAGTTTATAAAGTTGAAACAGGTAATATATACCTCCTTCAATGTAGAAAACACTATTAATTAAAAAACAATCGGTTAATTGTGATTGGCTTTCAAATTGTTTATTCATTGAATTCGATGTCTAATAGAAGAATTTTTAATAACTCTATTTTGTGTTCACTTGTAATTCTTCAGTGGATTTTCCTAAATCGAATAATTGTAATTTGAATGCCTTTTCAGACTGCCTGTTGTAGCTTCAGCGGTAACAGATCTACAATAGTAGAAATTTGAATGCCTTTTTAGACATATTGATTCGTCCTAATAGTTCTTCATCTACAATAGTAGAAATTTGAATGCCTTTTTAGACCTCTAAATCCTT
>OBEQ012764184.1_pt1 | contig 35958 bp, 33 predicted proteins | sample 1670901 | NCBI WGS metagenome assembly OBEQ01 (sample SAMEA104232315, study PRJEB22302) | groundwater metagenome | biome: forest; feature: aquifer; material: groundwater | place: USA | collected 2011-08-07 | depth 5.4 m | reverse complement strand
GCGCTGGGCTTCGGCTTCCGCTGCGGCTTCCTCGGCCTGCTGCACATGGAGATCGTGCAGGAGCGGCTGGAGCGGGAGTTCGGTCTGAACCTGATCACCACCGCGCCCAGCGTGCGCTACCGCATCACTACCACCGCCGGCGAAGTGCTCGAGGTGGACAGCCCCACGAAGTTTCCGCCGCCGAACTCCACGGAAGAGATCGAGGAGCCCATCATCACCGCGATGATTATCACTGCCGAGGACTCGGTCGGCGCCATCCTGCAGCTCTGCGAGGAAAAGCGCGGCGTGCAGAAAAACTTCGAGTACCTCTCGCCGCAGCGCGTTATGCTCACCTACAACCTGCCGCTCAATGAGATTGTGCTGGATTTCTACGACCGGCTGAAGAGCGTCTCCCGCGGTTACGCCTCGCTGGACTACCATCTGGCCGGTTACCACGAGGCGGACTTGGTGAAAATGGACGTGCTCGTGGGCGGCGAGCCGGTGGACGCGCTGTCGCTGGTCTGCCACCGCGAGCAGGCCTACGACCGCGGGCGCGAGCTGGTGAGCCGCCTGCGGAAACTCATCCCTAGACAACTGTTCGAGGTGCCCATCCAGGCCGCCATCGGAAGCCGCGTCATTGCTCGGGAAACCGTGGCTCCGATGCGCAAAAACGTGCTGGCGAAGTGCTATGGCGGCGACATCACTCGCAAGCGCAAGCTGCTCGAGAAGCAAAAAGAGGGCAAGAAGCGCATGAAGCGCGTCGGCCGGGTGGACATCCCACAGGAAGCGTTTCTGGCCGTCCTCAAGGTCACCAGCACTCCAGAGTAATCCGCACCGAGGAGAAGGCACACAAGAACGCCGGCTGGAAGCCGGCGCTAGGCTTCCTCTGCTTCCTCTACCTCCTCTACTTGCTTTCTTTCTTTTTTACTTCTGCCGCGAGCCGCCCGCGAGCGAGCTGAATGGCCACCTCGTCGCCGACGGCCACCTGCTCGGCGGCGCGGATGAGGTTTCCGGCGGTGTCGTAAACAATCGAGTAGCCGCGTTCGAGCATGCGCAGCGGACTGCGCTCGTCGAGCTGCAGCATCAGCCGCTCCATGCGCTGCCGCTTGGGCACCAGCAACCGGTCCACGCGGACGCGCAGGTCGCCCGAGCGCTGCTCGAGCCGCAGGCGCAGCGCCGCAATCCGGGCGCGCAAGTCGAACGCGGCGATGCGCGTCTGCGCCACGGTGAACCGCCGCCGCGCCCGCTCGAGCTGGCCATGCAGCGCTAGCGCTAACCGCGCGATGAACTCGTCGGCCTGCTGGCGGTACACGCGGAGTAAGTCCTCCAGCCGGCGAAAGCCGGGGTGGGCAGCGAGGTCTTGCAGCCGGTGGCGCCATTCGAGCAGCAGGTAACGCACCCGCTGGTACATTTTTTGCTCGAGCTGCGCCAGGTGATGGTCAAACTCCTGCCGCGTGCGCACGACGATCTCCGCCGCAGCCGAGGGCGTGGAGGCGCGCACGTCCGCGACGAAGTCAGCGATGGTGAAGTCGGCCTCGTGCCCCACGCCAGAGATGATGGGCACGGCGGAGGCACCGATGGCGCGCGCTACAGCCTCTTCATTGAATGCCCAGAGGTCTTCGAGCGAACCGCCGCCACGCGCCAGGATGAGCACATCCACCGCCGGCGGGCGGTTGAAGTGGCGGATGGCCTCGACGATGTCGCCGGCGGCGGCTTCGCCCTGCACGCGCACCGGAAAGAGGATCAGGTGAACATTGGGAAACCTGCGCCGAAGGATGCGCACCACATCGCGCACCGCCGCGCCCCGCGGCGAGGTCACCAGGCCGATGCGGCGCGGCAGCACGGGTAGCGGCTTTTTGCGCGCCGGGTCGAATAACCCCTCGGCCTCCAGGCGCTTCTTGAGCTGCTCGAAGGCGAGCTGCAAAGCGCCCACGCCGACCGGCTCGACGTGTTCGACGTAGATCTGGTATTCCCCCCGCGGCTCATAGACGCTCACCGAGCCGCGCACGGTGACGTGCAGACCGTCTTCGGGGCGGAATTTCAGCAGGCGCACCTGATTGCGGAAGCAAACGCAACGGACCTGCGCCCGCGCATCCTTGAGCGTGAAATAGACGTGCCCGGACTGCGCCTCATGGCAGTTCGAGATCTCGCCTTCGACCCAGATGTCGGGAAATGTCGCGGCGAGCAGGTCGCGGATGCGGCTGGGCAGCTCGCTGACCGACCAGACTTTCCGTTCGGGAGCCAAGTTGAATTGGAATTGCGTCATGCGATTATCGCCTGAATAGCGAGAAGAACCAGAAAAGAACCGTGAGGCCGAGGCTCACAAGCAAGCACGTGATAATGGGAAAATAGAATGTCGCGTGCCGGCCCCGATAGACGATGTCGCCCGGGAGCCGCCCCAACCGAAACGGCAGCCGCGCGCCCAAAAGCAGCACTGCACCCACACCCATCAGCACCACGCCAAAGATCAGCAACGCCCGGCCGACTTCGCGCAGCGGCTCCATGGAGGCCGATTCTACCCGAATCGGTTGGCGCAAGCGCCGCAAAGCCGATTCGCGGGTTGCAGGGGCGCCCGCTGCAGCGGGCCTCACAGCACGTCGTAGCCCGGGAAGAAGTAGCTGATTTCGAAGGCGGCGGTGTCGGGGGCGTCGGAGCCGTGGGTGCAGTTGTTCTGGATGCTGGTGCCGAAGTCGCGGCGAATCGTTCCGGGCGCGGCCTTGGCGGGGTCTGTGGCGCCCATGTTGTCGCGCCAGCGGGCGATGCCATTCTCGGCTTCGAGCACCATCACCACGACTTTGCCGGAACTCATAAACTCGGTGAGCGGCGCGAAAAACGGCCTGCGGCGATGCACAGCGTAAAAGCCTTCGGCTTCGGCCCTGGTCATGCGCAGGGACTTGATGGCCAGGATTCGGAAGCCCGCCTGGTGAATCCGGGAGAGTATCTCTCCTTCGAGTCCACGCTCGACTGCATCTGGCTTGATGATCGCCAATGTGTGCTCGATAGCCACGCGATCTCCTCTCACTTTGCTGCGGCTTTGCCCAGCGCCGCGGCGACGCTCTGGCCGATTTCCGCGGGGCTCTCGACGCAATGGATCCCGGCGGCCTGCATGGCCGCGTATTTATCCTTGGCCGTGCCCTGGCCGCCGCTGATGATGGCGCCGGCATGGCCCATGCGCCGACCCGGCGGGGCCGTCTGCCCGGCGATGAATCCGACCACGGGCTTGCGCACATTCGAGCGAATGAACTCCGCCGCCTTCTCTTCGGCGTCTCCTCCGATCTCGCCGATGATCACGATGGCGTGTGTTTCCGGGTCATCGTTGAACAGGCGGATGGCATCGAGGAACGACGTACCGATAATCGGGTCGCCGCCGATGCCGATGCAGGTGGATTGGCCGATGCCGAGCTGCGTCAACTGGTCCACGGCCTCATAGGTGAGCGTGCCGCTGCGACTGACCAGCCCGACGTAGCCTTGCTTGTGGATGCGCCCGGGCATGATCCCGATCTTGCATTTGCCGGGCGAGATGATGCCGGGACAATTCGGCCCCACCAGGCGCGTCCGACCCCCGCGCAGCGCCGCGGCCACGCGCACCATGTCGAGCGTGGGGATACCCTCGGAGATGCAGACGACGAGCGGCAGCCCGGCGTCAGCAGCCTCCAGAATGGCGTCGGCAGCATACGCCGGGGGCACGAAGGTCACCGCGGCGTTGGCGCCAGTCTCGCGCACCGCCTCCGCCACGGTATGGAACACTGGCAGGTCGAGATGTTTTGTGCCGCCCTTTCCGGGCGTGACCCCACCGACGAGTTTGGTGCCGTACTCGAGCATCTGCTGGGCGTGGAAGCTGCCCTCGCGCCCTGTAAGGCCCTGCACGACGACGCGCGTAGCTTGATCGATCAGGATGCTCATTGAAATGAAGCCAAGTAATCTTCCATTGCTTCGGTCATGCCTTGCTTGCCAGTCGCACGATTTTCTCCGCTCCGTCTTTCATGCCCCGCGCAATGGTGAAGTTCAGCCCGGACCGGCGCAGGATTTCGTGACCCTGCTCGACGTTGGTGCCTTCCATGCGCACCACTACTGGCACTTTCACGTCGAGCTCGCGCGCCGCCGCCACCACGCCGGTGGCCAGAACGTCGCACCGCAGGATGCCACCGAAAATATTGATGAACACGCCGTGCACCGCGGGATCGCTCATCAGTATGCGGAAGGCATTGCTGACCTGCTCGGCGGAAGCGCCGCCGCCGACGTCCAGGAAGTTAGCCGGCGCACCGCCGGCCAGCTTGATGATGTCCATGGTGGCCATCGCCAGGCCCGCACCATTCACCATGCAGCCGACCGTGCCATCGAGCTTGATGTAGTTCAAGCTGAACTTTGAGGCCTCCACCTCGAGCGGGTCCTCCTCGTCGAGATCGCGCAGCTCGCGGATCTCCTTGTGGCGGAACAGCGCGCTGTCGTCGAAGGTCATCTTGGCGTCGAGCGCGATGAGCCTGCCCTCGCCGGTCAGCACGCACGGGTTGATCTCGACTAACGACGCATCCGAATCGGTGAAGGCGAGATAGAGCGCCTGCAGGAATGGCCCAGCGGCGACCACAGCTTCTGCCGGCAGGCCCAGGCCAAACGCCAGCTTGCGCGCCTGGTAGGGCTGCAAGCCCACGGCGGGATGGATGGTTTCCCGCAGGATTGCGGTGGGATTTTCCCGCGCCACCTGTTCGATCTCGACCCCGCCTGCGGCGCTGGCCACGAAAACCGGGGCGGCCACCGCGCGGTCAATCAGCAGCCCGAGGTAAAGCTCGCGCTGGATGTCGAGCCCCTCCTCGATCAGCAACCGCCTGACGATGCGCCCGGCGGGACCGGTCTGCGGTGTGACCAGTTTCATGCCCAGCATCTTGCCGGCGAGCTCAGCGACTTCGGCAGGCGAGCGGGCCAGCTTGACTCCTCCGGCCTTGCCGCGCCCGCCGGCGTGGATCTGGGCCTTGACCACAACCACTGGCGTGCCCAGGCGCTCCGCCGCGGCGCGCGCTTCTTCCTTGCTAAACGCCACCTCGCCGCGGGGCGTCGGCACGCCATATCGCGCCAGAATGGCCTTGGCCTGATATTCGTGAATCTTCATCGCGCAGGCATCGGTCCGCCCGCCGAAGCGGGCTCGCCAGGAACAATGCTAGAATTCGCGTTTAGTCGAAACGCGGCAGTTTACTCTGAACGCCAAGGCCGAGCAAGTTAGACGGCGCAGCAAGTCATGATCGTCGCAGCCATTGGAAAAATCGAAGCTGGCGAGCACCTCACGCGTCGCGAAGCCGAGGCGGCCATGGAGGACCTGCTCTCCGGGCGGGCCAGCGACGCGCAAGTCATCGGCCTGCTGGCCGCGCTGCGCACCAAGGGTGAGGCGGTGGAGGAGTTGGTGGGCTTCGCCACCGCCATGCGCCGCCACGCGGAGCCCATTTTCGACTCTGCCGGCCCGCCGCAAGGAATGCTGGTGGACACCTGCGGTACCGGCGGCGACTCCCAGGGCACGTTCAACGTCTCCACCGCCACGGCATTTGTGGTGGCCGGAGCGGGCGTGCGCGTGGCGAAACACGGCAACCGGTCGTTCAGCTCTAAATGCGGCTCTGCCGACGTGCTCGAGGCGCTGGGCTTAAACCTAGATGTGCCGCCGCAGCGCATCGGCGCGGCGATCCGGGAGGTCGGAATCGGTTTTCTGTTCGCCCCGGCGATACACAGGGCAATGAAGCACGCGGCGGGAGCGCGTCGGCAGTTGGGCGGGCGCACGGTCTTCAATCTGCTCGGGCCGCTCACCAATCCGGCGGGAGCATCGGTACAAGTGCTGGGCGTGTTTGCGGCTGCGTTGACGGAACCCATGGCACAGGCACTGGCGCAACTCGGCGTCGAGCGCGCTTTCGTCGTGCACGGCGCCGATGGCCTGGATGAAATCTCGCTGAGCGGTGAGACTTACGTCTCCGAGGCGCGCCAGGGGACTGTGCGCAGCTATCGCCTTGCGCCGGAAGACTTCGGGCTGTGCCGGGCGCCGCTCGCAGCGCTGGCCGGCGGCGATGCCGCGGAAAATGCCCGCATCATTCGGCACCTGCTCGAGGGCGAGGCGGGCCCGCGGCGCGACATTGTCCTGGCCAACGCCGCCGCGGCGCTGGTGGCCGCAAGGCTGGCAGCGGATTTTCGGGAGGGCGTTCGCGGAGCAGCGCAATCCATCGATTCCGGCGCCGCGCACGCCAAATTCGACGCGCTCGTGGCCTTCACCAACGGCTAGCCGAACGCTGAAATAGAAAGATTCGCCACATGTGGATCGAACTGGAAGATTGCGCAGCCGAGACCATGGCCATGGACGACGGCGCCCAATCGGCTAGCTAGGCTCATCTTGCCGCTCGGAAATGTGCAGCGTGGCTCCCCCTTGCCGGCCTGGAAACAAGCCTCTCTCCTGGCCCGTGCCCTGCGGTTGTACGGGTTAGAATCTCCACCATTCTGTGGGATGCATCTATCTCGCTAAAACTTCTGGAGGCCGGCGATGAATGCGAAGCTCCTGGTTCGGTTGGCGACCATTGCAGTCGCAGTTTGCCTTGCGACGGCGCTCGGATACACGGCGAGCGCCGATTTTTACCTGAAGATTACAGGGTCCAGGCAAGGAGTATTCAAAGGCGAGGGCGCCAGCGCTCAGCAGGGAAACAGAATTCCCGCATCCAAATTCTCCCTTCGGGTGACGACACCCCGGGACGCCCAGAGCGGAATGGCCAGCGGCCGAACCGCCGCAGGGCGGGAAGCCGGCAGCGGAATGGCTACCGGCCGGACCACTGCAGCGCGGGAGGCTGGCAGCGGAATGGCCACAGGCAAGCGGCAGCACGGCTCGATCACGATTGTCAAGGAATGGGGGCCGGCCTCACCCATGATCGCAAGGGCAGCCAGCACGGGCGAGGTGCTGACTTCGGTGGTCATGGAATTTGTTCGGCCGAGCCCTCGCGGTGGCGAAGAGGTCTATAAGACGTTGGTCTTGACCGATGCCTTGATCTCCAGCCTGCAGAAGCTCCCCGGCGGCACCAAGCCGATGGAAGAAATCACCTTTAACTTCGAGAAAATAGAATTTAAGAGCAGGGATGGCAAGACGATGGCGATGGACGATTGGACGGCCACCAAGTAAGCCGGGCGTTTCAGGCTCTGCCGCCGGCGGCTATTCCTGTTGCTGGAGGCAACGGACCGCGTAGAGGAACGAGACCACCGAGAACAGCGCAAACGCCGCGGCTTCTATTGCGATCCGCCGCGGCTCGCCCGCGCCGATAGTGCTCAGCCGCAACAGGTCCACCTGCCAAGTGATGGGGTTGGCGAGCGCTGCGCCGCGAAACCACGCCGGCAACGGCTCGAGCGGATAGAAAACTGAGCTGGCGAACAGAAAGACGAAATAGAAGACCGACGTGACGCTATTGAACAGGTCGTTGCGGCGGATCTTCAGCGCGAAGATGGCATAGAAGAAGAACCATCCCGACGTCCCCCCGACAATCCCCACGATGAGCAGCGGCAGCAGGTCCCAGCGGATGCGGATCCCGAGGAGGATGCTGCCAAGGCCCACAGTGATGCCCGCCTGTATCGCGGCAATCAGGACATTGAAGAGGACCTTCCCGAGCAGGTACTCGGCGCGGCTGAGCGGGTAGGTCAACATCTCGAAGAAAATTCCGTTATCGCGATCGAGGAAGAATGACCAGGAAGTGTTCGCCGCGATTCCGAAGCTGGCCATACCTAGAACGCCCGCCAGAAAAAAGGCGTTGTAGTCCACCGCGGCGGCGCCTGAGGGGGAACCCAGCGCGTAGTTGATGCCCACGCCAAACACCAGCAGGTAGCCCAACGGATAGAACAAGTCCCAGAAAATAAACGTCAGGTTGGTGATGCGGATTTTTCCTTCGCGGTAGAAGACCGCAGAAATGGCAGCCATGGCATTCTCCCCCGCAGGGCGCAACGAGCAAACAGGAGGGGATCCCTGCCCGATTGCTTACGCGCCCTTGGTCAGCTCGACAAAAATATCTTCTAGGCTGGCGCCGCTGACCTCGACGCGCAGGACGCGACGGTTGCGGGCCAGCTCGCTCACCAGCTCGAGCACCCGCGCCTCATCGGCCTTCAGGGCCAGCTCGATGGTGTTCTGGCTAATCTTCATTCGCAGCGGGGACAGGCGCGCGAGCTGCGTTTCGATGGAAGCAGGCAGCTCGGCAAACGTCATGGCCACCTCGTAAACCCCTTCGGAGAGCAGCTTCAGTGCGTGCAGGTCACCGCGGGCCACCTGGCGGCCCTTGTTCATGATCAAGATGTCTTCGCAGAGCTCTTCCGCCTCGCTCAGGATCTGCGTGGTTAAAACGATTGTGCGGCCCTGGCGCGCCTCATCGCGTAGGTAGTCCATCACGGCGCGCTTCAGGATGGGGTCCATGCCGGTTGAGAATTCGTCCATGAACAACACGGGAGTCGAAACCATGAACACTTTGGCCACCTGCACGCGCCGGCGATAGCCGCCGCTCAAGTCCTGCACCTTGCGGTCGGCATCTGCGGTCAGCTGGAAGCGCCCGAGCACTTCCGCGGCGCGGCGGCGAGCCAGGCCGGGGTCCATTCCATGGAAGCGCGCGAAGGTGAGCAGGTTGTCCCGCACGCTGAGAAACATTTCCACCGCCGTCTCCTGTAAGACGACGGAGATGCGCCGGCGCACCTCAAGGGGATGTTCCACCACGTCGTAGCCGAGTAGGCGCGCACGGCCGGCCGTGGGCCGGCTCAATGTGGAGAGCATCTTGAGGATGGTCGTCTTGCCCGCGCCGTTGGGGCCGAGGAGGCCAAAGATCGTCCCCTTCGCCACGCTGAAGCTCATGCCATCCACCGCGCGCACCGGACTCGGGTTACGCGGGCGATAATCCTTCACCAAGTTTTCAACTTCGATGGCGTGTTCGGTCATCCCGGGCCGCGAGTCAGAGAGTGAGGAAATTGCGCAGGATTTGCATGCCGACTTCGGTGAGGACCGACTCAGGGTGGAACTGCACGCCTTCAATGCGCATCTTGCGGTGGCGCAGGCCCATGATGGTGCCGTCGGGCGTGCGCGCGGAGACTTCGAGCTCCCGCGGCAGGCCCTTGCGGTCCACCACCAGCGAGTGGTAGCGCGTCGCGGTGAACCGCTGCGGCACCTTGCGGAAAATGGTCTTGCCGTCGTGGGTGATCGGGCTGGTCTTGCCGTGCATGATCGTAGGGGCGCGGATCACGCGCCCGCCGAAGGCATAGCCGATGGCCTGGTGGCCGAGGCAGACGCCGAGAATCGACACTTTGCCGGCGAAGCGGCGGACCAGCTCCACGGTGATGCCGGCGTCCTCCGGGACGCCCGGCCCGGGCGAGATGACGATGCGCTTGGGCCTGCGCTTGGCAACCTCCTCGAGGGTGATCTGGTCGTTGCGGCACACCTCAAGAGTCTCGCCCAACTGGCCCAGATACTGCGCCAGGTTATAGGTAAACGAATCGTAGTTGTCGATGACCAGGATCATGCTCAGTGCTTCCCGGCCTCCTCGGCTCGCCGGTCCCTACATTCTACCGGCATGGGCGGCTTCCAGCGACGCGAGAAGCGCCCGCGACTTGTTAAGCGTCTCCTCGAACTCGCGCTGGGGAACCGAATCGGCCACCAGGCCGCCGCCGGCCTGCACGTAGGCCCAGCCGCCCTTGGCGACCAGGGTGCGGATGGCAATGCACGAGTCCAGGTTGCCGGAAAAATCCAGGTACAGAATTCCTCCGGCATAGATGCCGCGGCGCGTCGGCTCAAGCTCGTCAATGATTTCCATCGCTCGAACTTTGGGAGCGCCGCTGACGGTTCCTGCAGGAAAGCAGGCCATCAGCGCATCAAAGCAGTCCACATCCGGCCGGAGGCGCCCGCGTAGACTGGACACCAGGTGCATGACGTGCGAGTACCGCTCGACGGTCATCAGTTTTTCCACGCGCACGGAGCCGTACTCGCAAACGCGTCCCAGGTCGTTCCGCCCCAGATCCACCAGCATGATGTGCTCGGCGCGCTCTTTGGGGTCCGCGGCAAGCTCGGCCTCAAGGCGCTGATCTTCTCTATCGTCACGGCCGCGGTGGCGCGTTCCAGCAATGGGACGGTAAAAGGCGTCGCGCCCTTGCACCTTCACGAGCATTTCCGGCGAGCTGCCGATGACGGTCACGTCGCCGAGCCGCAGGAAGTACAGGTACGGCGAAGGATTCAGCGCTCGCAGCGCGCGGTAGATGGCAAATGGGTCAGCGGCCGTGCGGGCAGCGAAGCGCTGGCTGAGCACAACTTGAAAGATGTCGCCGGCACGGATGTAACGCTTGGCCTTGCGCACCGCAGCGAGATAGGCGCTGCGCCGGAAGTTGGATGCGATGCGCAGCTTGCCCGCCGATGTAGACAGGCGACGCTCGGGCTCGAGCGGCCGCTCAAGCAGGCGCCGCGTCGCCGCAATTTCGCGCACCGCGGCGTCATACTTGGCGCGCAGGCCGCCCTCGCCTTCGGTGAAGACGTTGCGCACAATCCAGACGCGATGCTGGACGTGGTCAAACGCCACCAGGCCGAGATAAAACATCAGCACGGCGTCATCCAAGCCGAGGTCGTCGCGCGCCGTCGCCGGGATGTGCTCAAGCAAGCGCACCATATCGTACGCGAAATAGCCGATGGCCCCGGCCACGAGCGGCGGCAGGCCGGGAACCCGCACCGGGCGGTAGCGCCCGACGCGCCGGCGCAGGAATTCGATAGGGTTCGCCTGCTCCCAGTGCAGCCGGGCTTCACCTTCGATGATGCTGGCGCCCTGGACGTAGCGAAACACCTCCAGCGGATTCGCGCCGACAAAGGTGTAGCGGGCAATTTTTTCGCCGCCCTCAACGCTTTCCAGCAGAAAGGCGTAGCGGGCACCGCGCGCCATGCGCAGATAAGCGGAAACAGGTGTGAGCAGGTCGGCAGTGATCGTATCGTAGACCGGCACGAGGTTGCCTTGGCGCGCCAATCGCCGAAACGTTTTGTAATCCGGCTGAATCATCGCTGGCCTGCTGGAGTCGACTCGCGCCGCAGCGCGGCGAGCACGGCGCGGCGCATCGCCGCTACCGGCGCGCGCACGCCAGTCCAGATCTCCCACTGCGCTGTGCCCTGGGCCACAAACATGTCCACCCCGGAAATCGCTTCGAGGCCGCGGCGTTCGGCCAGCCTGAGCAGGCGGGTCTTTGCCGGGCGGTAAATAAGATCCATCACCACGCGGCAGTTCAGCTCCGCTGGTCGCAGCGGCGCTTTGCCGGCGCGCGGATACATGCCGACCGGAGTGGCGTTGACGATGGCATCGAAAAACTCCCGACGCAGGCAGGCTCGCGGCACCGCTTCGCCACCCACGGCGCGGGCCAGCGATCGCGCCGGGCCGGGGCGCCGCGCGCTCACCGAGACAGTCGCTCCGCCCTGCGCCAGCGCAAAGGCCACAGTACGCGCGGCGCCCCCCGCCCCGTAGATCAAGACTCGACTGCCGCGCAGCCGCACGCGCCGCTCAAGCGCGCGCAGCACGCCAACGTAGTCGGTATTGTAGCCGTAAAGCCTGCTGCCGCCGCGGACCACTACCGTATTCACCGCGCCAATTTGGACCGCCAGTGGGTCACAGTCGTCCAAGTAGCGCAGGATGCGCTGCTTGTGCGGCAGGGTCACGCTGAAGCCGGCGATGCCGAGCGGCTCGATCGCGGCGATGAAATCGTGCAAGTCGCGGACCAGGAAGGGCAAATAGACCGCATTGATGCGCCGCATCTGGAAGCCGACGTTGTGCATCAGCGGCGAGAGCGAGTGGCCGACCGGATGGCCAATCACTCCATAGACGCGCGTGCGCCGATCGAGCGTGTCGGCATGGTAGACGCGCTTCATCGCTTCGAGCGAGAGTTGTCCCGGCGCGGTCGCTTCTTCCACCGCCGCGTAGGCCAGTGCGCTTCCTTCGCGCAGCGCCAGCACGCGCGCCGGCAGGCCGTACTCGCCCATGGGCACCGCAACAACGCGCCGGTGACCTCGGGCCAGCGCGAGCACGCGCAGACAGTCCGCAAGGGAACGACAGTGCGTCGCGATTTTGATGGCGTCGCCGCCGCTGCGAGCCAGCCGACGCGCAATCGCGGCAAGGTTTCGCGGCGTCCGCCGGAAATTGTGGTAGGAGACCAGCAGCCGTGCCGGGCCAAGGAATTTTCTTAACTCGCCGGCGGGAAATTGGCCCGCCGTTTCGATTTCGACGTCGCACCACTGGGGATGAAGGGGCCAGGAGAAGACAAACCGGGAAAGCTGGTGACGCACGTTGCCGGAGAATCTTCCCCCGGCCGGGCGCCTCCGGCAAGTGCAGATCAGCGTCGGCCGCAGCCGCCTGCGGGGGCTGCGGAAGATGAATTTGAGGTGTTCCCTGGGGCTCTTCAGCCAATCCAGCCGCAATTCAATCGTGCGGGTCCAGCGCAGGGCGCGGTCAAGCTGGCGCGCCATCTCCGCCGCTGTAGAACCGGCGACCACGGCGCAGATGCGTTCTCTGCCGAACAGCACCCCACGCTCCTTCTGACCCCGTCCGACGGGGGTGCTGGGCTTCTACCACGCGGTATCCAAAGTGTAAAGCGTGGGGCCGACACGCTTGACGCTTCCAGGGTCGTTTGTTACCGTCGCATTGAAGACCCGCCGAGCCAATGCGGGCGCTTGAGAGAAGGGTCCTGGGAGGAATTCGCAGATGCGCGCAAAGACGGGTTGCCTTTGTCTGTTGATTTTGCTGGCCGCGGCCGCCGCGGCCGCCCAGCAAGCGCCTAAAGCGCCCGATGCCAGCCAGATCTACTGCTCGGGCATCGTCACGACCGAGCAGATCCCCACGGACAGCTATCTGATTTCCGGCGAGCAATCGAACTACAAACTGCTCTTCGCTCAGGGCGAACTGGTGTACCTCAACCGAGGCGCGTCGCAGGGCGTGAAGATGGGCGACGAATATTTGGTGACGCGCGCGGTGAAGGAACCGCTGAGGTACAGGTGGTTCCGCTGGCAGATGTTTCTGCTGCGGGCGATGGGCACAATGTATCAAGACCTCGGGAAGGTGCGCGTGGTGCACGTCGAGCCCAATGTCGCCATCGCCGAGGTGCTCTTCTCCTGCGACTACATGCAGCGCGGCGACATCGTGCGCCCCTTCACCGAGCGCCCCGCGCCGCCCTTCAAAGCGGCGGCCGACTTTGACCGCTTCGCTCCGGCGAGCGGGAAGAATTCGGCCATGGTGGTGGCGACGAAGAACTTCGGCCAAGTGGCCGGGACCAATACCATCGTTTATGTCAATCTGGGCGCCTCACAGGGCGTCAAGGTCGGCGACTACTTCCGGTTCTTCCACTACCAGGGCACCCGCGCCGAGTCCGCCTACCAGAGCTACGGCACCGCCTACAAAATTTACGGCTTCGGCCGTACTCCGGGGTTGTACTCTTGGGGCGGTCTGCCAAGAGAAATTCTGGGCGAAGGGATCGTGCTGCGCGTCTCGCCCAACGCTTCGACCGTGATGGTCACACTCAGCCTGCGCGAAGTGTACGTCGGCAGCTACGTCGAAATCGAGTAGCCCCGCTCGACAGGTTTCTCCCTGACAATCCGCAGCGGGAACAGTAGGGCTCAGCCCCGGACGGGGATGAGCTCGCTTGCGTTGGACGAGGCAGAGTCGAGCGGACCGCTAACCAACCTGCTCGCGCCGGCGGGGGGCGAAGTCCGCCTCGGAAAACACCTCGGCGGTGAAGGCCATCAGACTCGTGGCGGGATCTTTCCAGGCATCGGGTTCCATGCCTGCTTTTGCACAGGTTTCTTGCAGAAAGCGCTCACGAGCCCAGCCGCGCTCGGCGGCGACCTGCGGTAACAGCACACCGCGCTGGTTATACCGGGCCACGACCAGCCCGTGCCGACCCGCTTCTATGGCTTCGGGCTGAATGGGCGTCAGGTCAGAGAGGACCGAGACCTCAATCTCGAGGTCCGGCAATTCCTCAGCGTGCACCGGGCGGAACCTCGGGTCTTTGGTGGCCGCGGCAATAGCGCAACGCGCGACGATCGCGGCCAACGCTTCACGCGGCCACACCTGCCCAATGCACCCGCATAGCTGCCCGCTGCGATGCAAGGTGACGAAGGCGCCGGAGGGCTGCGCCAGCGCGCCGACGGGGCCGGGGAAATCCAGGACGCGGGCGTCGCGCACCGCTTCGACGATGCTTCGCCGCGCCAGCTCGAGCAGCGCGCGGCGGTCGTCGCTACAAAGTGGGGACATCCTGCTGCTTTTTCCTGCGCTCGAGGAGCCGCAGGTGGCGTCGTTGCTTGACCCGGTCGTCCACCTGGCTCCAGAATTTCAGATAATACTGCACCGCCGAGGCCACCGCGCTTACCACCACCAGCCACAGCAGTAGCTTCCCCAGTGGTTTTACCCAACGGTACTTCGACCCCAGGATGACCGCGCAGACGGCGAGTACTTGCAAAACCATCTTGGTCTTGCCCAGCGCGGAGGCCTGGATGGTGAAGCCTTCGGCGGAGGCAATGTTGCGCAGCCCGACCACGATGAACTCGCGCCCGATGATGATCACGACCATCCACGGCTGCACCAGGTGCATCCCCACCAGCGAAACGAATGCCGCCGAGATCAACAGCTTGTCGGCAATAGGGTCTAGAAGGATGCCCAGAGTGGTCACCTCGCCCCGCCGCCGCGCAAAATAGCCGTCCGCCCAGTCGGTGGCCGCCGCGGCCAACAAAATCAGCACGCCCCAAACCTCGAAATGCACGGGGACGCCCCAGACCACCGGGTTGGGTTCGCGGGTCAGCAACACCACCACTAACAGGGGAACAAAGAAAATGCGCAGAATGGTCAGGCTGTTCGGCAGGTTCATGACACACTCGGGAGGATTCGGCTCACCCTTCGCCGCCGCACTCCCTGACGCGAGGCGTCCACACTATAGTCCCCCAATCCGGCGGCCGTCAACGGCGGGCTCGAAGCGAGGGCCGGATTCAGAGCGCACTAACCTGCACAAAAAACTTGCAGTCAGCCGGTTACTCTCCGGATACAACCTGCTGCAATGCTGTGCAAATCCGCCGCGCGCGCACCCCTTGACTGTGGAGTCTGAAACCAACGAGGCCACCGGCATGGTTCCAGTTAATTTTGTGATAAAAAAGAAGATACAGAAGATGCCCCCATCTGCCAGACTGTTGCGCTCCCTCCGGGCTTGGCGAAGTTGCCCCAACGTGGTGCAGGATTTCCACACGGTTTTCCACAGTGCAATCATTTTGCTTCCGCCATCGAGATCGAGCACAATATTTCCACCACGCGGTCCCGAGGAGCAATCGAGACCAGGATACGCGAGGGCCGCGCGACCCCCGGCTTCCGCTTTCAGATGCGGCGGAGCACTCGCCCGGGCAGGAGAAAAAGCTGCCAGATGGCGTCCAGAAGGCCAGTGACCACGATTCCCACGAGGCGAAATGGCAACAAAAGAAGCCAAACCAGCGGGTAGACCACCAGTGCCAGCAGCGCCAGCGGCCAGCAAACTACCAGCAGGATGCACCAGAGCAGAAACCCAGCCATGGCGATGGCCTCCCGATCGAACTACATTCAGTTACGCAAGGTCTCAGGGTAAAAGTTCCGTAGGGGGAGTGCGACGCGGCGGCCTCCGGGGCATCCTCTCAGGCGCGCGAGCTAGTGGCTTGGGGTTTCAACCGGCGGGCGACCGATTCGGGCAATTCGGCTTCCATGGCCATCTGGGAATCGCGCACTTCGGAGCGTAGCACGCGCCCGAGCGCGTGCACCAGCGCCAGCGTGCGCCCGTCGGTCAAGGGCACGAAGAACTGTAGCCGCACGATGGGGTCCACCGGCATGGCCTGGTCAATGCGTCGCAACAACTCCTCGAGGCCCGTGCCGACCAGAGCGGACACCATCACGCTTCCATTGGCCGCGGCATTCGCCGCGCCGTGGTTCAGAGCAGCCAATTCCTCCAAGCTGAGGCGGTCAATCTTATTGCAGACACGCAACCGCGGCCGGCTCTCGACCCCGAGTTCCGTCAATACCTTCTCCACCTCGGCATCCTGCTCGGCGTGATGCGCGTTGGAGATATCGCTAATGTGGAGGATGAGCGCCGCCTCTTGCACCTCTTCCAGTGTGGCGCGGAATGCTGCGAGCAAGCTCGGGGGAAGGTCGCGGATGAACCCGACCGTATCGGAGAGCAGCACGCGGCGGTTTGATGGCAGGCGCACGGCGCGCACGGTGGGGTCGAGCGTGGCAAACATTTTCGGCGAAACCAAAACCTCTGCCCGGCTGAGCGCATTGAAGAGTGTAGATTTACCCGCGTTCGTATAACCCACCAGCGCCACCGTGCCCAGCGGCACGGCCTGGCGCGCCTCGCGGCGAAGCGAGCGCTGGCGCCGCAGGGTCTCGATGCTGCGCCCGATTTTGCCGATGCGCTCGCGGATGCGCCGGCGATCGGTCTCGAGTTTCTGCTCGCCGGGGCCGCGGGTGCCGATGCCGCCACCCAAACGCGAGAGTTCCGTGCCGCGGCCGGTCAGCCGCGGCAGCAGATAGCTCAACTGCGCCAGCTCGACCTGGAGCTGGCCTTCGCGGCTGCGGGCGTGCCGCGCAAAGATGTCCAGGATCAATTGCGTGCGGTCGATGACGCGGCAGTCGGTGGCGCGCTCGAGGTTTCGCTGCTGGCCCGGCGTGAGGCTGCCGTCGAACACGACCAACGGCGCCCTTCGCATCTGTGCTTCGATTTTTACTTCCTCAAGCTTGCCGCGCCCGATGACCGTGGCTGGATCCAACCCCTCGCGCATCTGAAAGACGCTGCCGGCCACTTCTGCGCCGGCGCTGCGCGCCAGCTCTTCAAGCTCCGCAAGCGACTCGCGCTCCGCTTCCCGGGCCTCCAGGCCCGGCAGGCGCGACGCTCGCTTCAATCCCACACCGACCAGCAGCACACGTTCATCGGTCTGGGTCGATCGGACCTTGTCCATTGGCGTGAAAAATTATACGCCCTCGCGGGCATGCGCGCGAGCCATCGGTGCCGCGGTGAGTTGCGCCTCCAGATACCTCAGGATACCGGCGGCGATCTCCGGGTCGTCGCCAAAACCCTGAAACCAATGTACGCCGGGTTCCTTGCGAAACCAGGTGAGTTGCCGCTTGGAGTAGCGGCGCGTGGCCTGCTGAATAGCCTGCACAGCCTCGCGAAGGTCCATCTCACCTGCCAGGTGTGTGCGCAACTCGCGATAGCCGATGAAACCGAATGGCTTGGCGGTTGGCGGTATACCTCGTGCCAGCAAGGCCTTCAACTCGTCCAGCCAGCCCCGCTCGAGCATTGACTGGACGCGCCGATCGATACGCTGAGAGAGCTCGCCGGGGCACGGCATTAGCCCAACTTTGAGCGCGACGTAGCCTTCCAAGCGCGGGCGGCCGGCTCGATGCACCTCGGTGATTGGCTTACCCGCCAGCAGGCAAACTTCGATGGCGCGGACGAGCTTTGGCGCATCGCGTGCCGCGATGCGCGACGCGGCGGGCGCGTCCAGGCGGCGCAGAATGCGGTGCAGATAAGCCGGGCCGTGTTTTTCGGCACGCGCGCCGAGGCGGGCGCGCAGAACGTCCGAGCGAGTGGGTGCATCGGCCAGGCCTTCGAGCAGGGCGCGCAGGTAGAGCCCCGTGCCGACAGTGAATATGGGCAGGCGCCCACGCCGACGCAGGTCCTCGAGGGTTTCCAGCGCGCGCCGGCGATACTCCCCGGCGGTGAAAAGTTCGTGCGGCTCGAGCAAATCCATCAAGTGATGCGGTACGCCGCGCTGCTCCGCAGGCGCCGGCTTGGCGGTGCCGATGGAAAAGTGGCGATAAACCTGCGTTGAATCGCAGGCCACCACTTCGCCGCCCAATCGTTCAGCCAGCCAGACACCCAGCGCCGACTTGCCGGAAGCCGTCGGCCCGACGAGGGACACGAGCGCAGTCGGGAGCTGTGCCGCCGCGCTCATCCCAGGTATTTCCAGTAGCGAACGAGGAGGTAGATCAGAAGAAGCAGCGCCAGAAGCAGCGCGCCCAGAACCTGCTTGCGGGTCGCGTTCACTAGTAGTCGAGCGGCAGATTATACAGGAAGATGAAACGCAACTCGATAAACGGCCCGCTGAAGGCCGGCGGGAGCGGCTCGAAGGGGCTCGAGGCGCGAATGGAGGAGAGCGCGGCGCGGTCGAGGGGCTCCTTGCTCGAAGTGGCGATGAGTTCCGGCTCAGGGAAAGGCACGTTGCCGTCGCGCAGGATGCGGAATTGCAGAACCACCTTGCCCCTTTCTCCGAGCCGCGCCGATTCCGGGATCACCGCGTACCAGTTGCGCCTCACGCTGGCCAGCACACGCGTCAAGTAATTGGTGAAGTCCACCCCTTCGTCCGGCGTCAACATCTGGATAGCGTTGCCGGCAAAGCCCTTTCCTCCGCCTCCGCCCGGCCCGGAGGGAATCGGCCCAGCAGACCCGATTGCTCCCGTCCCGCCGCGGCTTTTCAGCGCGCCGCGCACGGACTCCTCGAGCGCCCTGCCGGGAGAGGTGCGCGGCAAGACCAAGCCGCCTGGGACGTCTGACGGCTCCCGCGCCTCCGCACGCGCCTGTTCTCGCGGCGCTTCGCCACGAGGCTGCACCTGGGAAGCGGCAGGGAACTGGGGTGTCGGCGCTGCGGGCAAATCGCGCACAACGCGCTCCCGCTCGGGCGCGCCGGGCAGCAGCTGCGGCTCAACTGTGGGCGGCGCAACCTGCCGCAGCACGCGCGGGTCAACGCGCACTTGCGGGCTGGTGGGCTCCGTCGGCGGGCGCTGCATCCTGGGCGCCTCGGTCACTGCCGGTGGCAGGTAAACAAAGCTCAACTGCCGGCGCGCCAGTTCCATCTCCGCCTGCGTCGGCGGCCGGTAGGGAAAAAGCTTCGGCTCGATAAGGACGAAAGCGAGCAGCGTGCCGTGGAACACGATCGAGGAGACCCGCGATGCCCAGCGCCAGTTCGAGACGCGCTCCTCGACCGGGGTGGCCAGCAGGTTCACTTCGCCCGTGGTGATGACGTCGGGCTCGAGCAGATCGGACAATTGCTCCCGCGGGACGCGGCCCTTGGGCAGAATCGGCGTGGGCAACACGTCTTTGGGCACCGCCACACGTGAATCGAGCACGGTCAGCGGGACGTGTTGCGGGATGGCCGAGGTGACATCGAGCGGCTTCGCGGGCATGTCTCGCGGCACCACAAACCTCGCCGCCAGCACTTCCAAGGGCAGGTAGGCAGGGATTGCGGTCTTGCCGTCGAGCGCGACGACCGGCAAGTCCGCCGGCACAATCGTGCGCGAGTCCAGCGCCGTCGAGCGCCGCCGCGGGGGCACGCTCGCGTCTAGGGAGACGGGCCGCGCATCGATCGGAACCAGGATTCGTGGAATCATCCGCTTGCCTGAGGAATGGCGAAGGCGCCTAGCTGCACGCGTCGGGCATGTTCGAGGATGCCCGCCATGACGCGGTCGGCCAGCTCGAGCGCGCGCCGGCCCGCGGCGCCATCAACACGAGGCGCTTGCCGGGAGCGCACGGCACCCAAGAAAGCGCGCAGCTCCGCGCGCAACGGTTCTTCGGGCTGCGTCGGCAGCTTCTCGAAGTCAAACTGCGGCTGCGGTCCCGGCTGGCGGACGCGCACACGCAGCGCGTCCTGGCGAGTGTAGTCGAGCGAGATGTATTCGTGCTGCTGAAAGAAGCGCATCTTGCGCACGCGCTCGGTGGAAACGCGGCTGGCGGTCACGTTGGCCACCACGCCGGACTCGAATTCGATGCGCGCATGGGCAATGTCCACTTTATCGGTCAGCACGGGAATGCCCACGGCCTTCAGGTCCGCCACCGGGGCGGCCACGAGCGCGAGCAGGATATCCAGGTCATGAATCATCACGTCGTATACGACGTCCACATCCAGGCTGCGCGGCGAAAACACGCCCAGCCGATGCACCTCAAAGAACAGCGGGCGCGTAACCACCTTCTCCACCGCGACAACCGCGGGGTTGAACCGCTCGAGATGCCCCACCTGCAACACTCGGCCGTTTCTCCGCGCCGCGGTGATCAGCGCGTCGGCCTCGGCCAGCGTCGCGGCCATGGGCTTTTCCACGAGCAGGTCCAGGCCCTGTTCGAGCAGGCGGCATCCGATGCGCGCGTGCTCGACGGTGGGCACCGCCAGGCCAACCGCCTCCACGCGGCCCGCCAGCGATTCAAGGTCCGGCAGCACCGCAGTGGCAAACTCCGCCGCCACTTGCCGGGCGCGGTCGGCGTTCGTGTCCACGACGCCGACCAACTCCGCCTCGGCGAGATCGCGGAACACGCGCACGTGGTTGCGGCCGAAATCACCCACGCCCACAACAGCGACGCGAACCTTTCCTCCTTCTGCGGCGGGCTCACTCAACGGTCCCCTTCCGGTGCCGGGGCTTCCGCGCGCGCTTCCGGTTCAAACGCCTGGATGGCGATGCCGGCGGCGTCGGCGACCTCGATCAAGCGGGCGCGGTCGAACAGCAATGTGCGCCGCGCATCCAGCCCCAGTGCCGTGGCGTTCGATCGCTTCATGACTTCGACGGTGGAAAGGCCCACAACGGGTACATCAAAGCGCATGTCTTGCCGCGGCTTGCTCACTTTCACAACCACCAGCCGCCCGCCACCGGTGATACGCGCAGCGCGCTCGATGGTTTCGTCAGTGCCTTCCATGGCCTCAATGGCCACGCAGGCGAGGTCGCGCACCACGACGGTCTGGCCCAAGTCAAGTCCGGCGATTTGCCGGGCGATGCGCACACCGTAGGCGACGTTAGCGGCCTCGGCTGCGTCCGGGGCACGGCGCGTCAGCACGCCGGGCTCGGGCACCAGCGGCCTCAGAAACGCAGTCGAATCCACTAGTTCGATGCCTTCCGCCTCCAAAACGCGCGCCACCGCGCCAATCAGCGAATCGGTGTTCTTCAGCGGCAGCGAAAACAGCAGTTTCGCGAGCTTCCCGTCAGGCCGGATCGAGCTGAAGATCTTGTTGTGTTTCACCTGGCCGGCCATGACCGCCTTGTTCACACCTTCCTGGTGCAGAAGCTCGAGCGCCTTGCCGAGTTCGCCCAAGCTCACCCAGTGCAGCCGGGCAGCCACGCGCTCCAGTTCCGGCGAAGCCTCCTCGCGCAGGGCGATCACGGCCATCTCGATGCCTTGGCTCCGCGCTCCCTCGAGCACGAGGAACGGAAACTGCCCGTTGCCGGCGATCAGTCCCCAGCGGGCGTCTTGTGGGGCAGTTTGCGGAGCAGACGTCATCGGGATGCCCTACTTCGTCACGCCGCGCTCGGTGGCCTCGATGAACCGAATCAGCTCCTCGACGTCGGCCGAGCCATTCAGCGTCGCGCGCATTTGCTCGAGCGCCTGCGTAGTGTTCAGTTTCGAGTGCATCAGTAGGTGGTAAGCCTGCTCGATGGCTTGGACGCGCTCCCGGGCAAACCCGCGGCGCTCCAGGCCGATCGCGTTCACGCCGTAACAGCGCGTCTGTCGCTCGCTGACGACCTTGGAGAACGGCGGTACGTCCTTGGAGACCACCGTCGAAGCGCCGACAAACGAATAGCGCCCGAGGCGGCAGAACTGGTGCACCGGGGAGAAGGCGCCCAGCGTGACATGGTCCTCCACTGTGACGTGCCCGGCGAGCGTGGCGCCATTGGCAAAGATCGTGTAGTTACCGATCTGGCAATCATGCGCGATGTGTACGTAGGCCATGAAGAGGTTGTGGCTGCCCAGGCACGTCACCCCGCCCCCTTGAAGGGTGCCGCGGCTCACGGTGACATACTCGCGAAAAATATTTGCGTCTCCGGCGACGAGTTCCGTGCGCTCGCCGGCATACTTCATGTCCTGCGGGTCGCCGCCAATCGAGCAGAACGGGTGCAGCACGTTTTCGCGGCCCAGGCGCGCCGGCCCGTTCACCACCGCATGCGGATGAAGCACGCAGGCGTCGCCCAGCTCAACCGCCTCACCCACCACGGCATAGGCCCCGATGCGCACACCCCGGCCCAGCCGGGCGCTGGGCGCAACTATCGCTCGCGAGTCGATCTCGCTCATCGCCGTGACCCACCGCTGTTCGCCGCCGGCTTGGCGGCCGGCTCGCGGTCCACCATCTTGCACATCAGCGTGGCCTCCGCCGCCAACTCGCCGTTCACCGTGGCCTTGCCCCCGAGTTTGCAATAGGTGCCGCGCCAGTTGAGCACCGTGACGTCCAGGCGCAGTTGCTCCCCCGGGAGCACCGGTCGGCGGAAGCGCGCGTCGTCCACGGCAACGAAGTACAGCAGCTTGTTCGCTCGGTCGGGCACCTCCTGGAGCAGCAGCAGCCCGCCGGTCTGCGCCATGGCCTCGATGATCAGCACGCCCGGCATGATGGGCTTGCCCGGGAAATGCCCCTGGAAGTAGTATTCCTCAATGCTTACGTTCTTGATGCCCACCACGCGCTTGAACCGCTCCATTTCCAGAATCTCATCCACCATACGGAATGGGTAACGGTGCGGCAGAATCTTCTCGATGCCTTTGCTGTCCAGGATCATCCGCTCGCCTCGACTTTGTTCCATGGCCCCCGGTGTGGCGTTTGACGCGTGCGCAATCCTGCAATTATATGCGAACCGCCCGGCCAGGGGAACGTGGTTGGCAGGCGGTTGCCGGGGGGAATCGCCCGGCCCCGGAAAGCGTTGCCCGAGGAATCGCGAGTTGCTAGCATGCGGGGTCTGCCTCGGCTTGCCCCAGGCGGCGCGATGCTTCCTCCCAATCCCATCCGCGAGCTCTACGCCGACCTGCACCCTCGCGCAGCGGAGATGGCACGTTTGCTCGGGCGTTTCGTCCGGGCCGAATCGCCGAGTTACGACAAGGCCGCAGTGGATCGGTTCGCGCGTTTAGTCGCCGCGGAGTGGCGCAAGCGCGGCGCAAGCGTCGAGTTCCTCCGGCAGCGCGAGCGCGGCGACCACCTCCGCATCACGCTGTGGCGCGACCGCGGCCGGCCCGAGGGACAGCTCCTGGTATTGGGCCACCTCGACACGGTCTATGACCTCAGCACGCTGGCCCGTATGCCGTTCCGGCTCTCGCGGGGGCGCGCCTGGGGCCCGGGCGCATTGGACATGAAAAGCGGCCTGGTGATCGCCCTCTTCGCTGCCGAGGCGCTCAACCGCCGGCGCATTCGGCCCCGCAAGCGCGTGGTTTTTCTGTGGACCACCGATGAAGAAATCAACAGCAAGACCTCGCGCGCCTGGATCGAGCGGGAGGCCCGCCGGAGCAACGCCGTGCTGGTGCTCGAACCCGCCAGCGGCCCCGACGGCCGGCTCAAGACGGCTCGCAAGGGCGTCGGCGAAATTGAGCTGCGGATCACCGGCCGCGCTGCGCATTCCGGAGTCAATCCGGAGAAGGGCGTCAATGCCGTGCACGAGCTGGCGCTGCAAATCGCGCGCGTCACGGGGTTCAATGACCCGCGCCGCGGCATTGGGGTAAACGTGGACGTGGTGCAAGGTGGCACGCGCACCAATGTCATCGCCGCAAGCGCCCGCGCCCTGGTGGATGTGCGCGTTACGCGCGCCGCGGACATGGGTCGTCTGGAAGCGAAGTTCCGCCGGCTCCGGCCAATCCTCCCGGGCGCGCGCCTGGAAGTGCGTGGCGGCTTCTCCCGGCCTCCTCTGGAGCGTCGCGCGAGCACCGAGCTGTTCCGCCATGCGCTCGCGCTGGCGAGCCCCATCGGCCTAAGACTTCAGGAATCGTTCACCGGCGGAGGGTCGGACGGCAACTTCACGGCGGCAATGGGCGTGCCCACGCTCGATGGCCTGGGTGGAGTTGGCGAGGGCGCGCACAGCCCCGGCGAGTGCGTGGTGGTCGGCAAACTGCCCGAGCGCGCCGCCCTGCTGGCCGCCCTGTTGGCCAGGCTGTAGAGCCGGCCTTCAGCTCTTGGGAGGGCGGAGGCAAGCCGCCGCACTCCCAAGCTAGCGCAGATAGGTGCGGCGAAGGTACCTAATCGTTTCGCGTTCGAGCTCGACGTAGTCCATGCGCAATGCGCTCTGCGCGGCGGCTTCCGCGGAGGGTCCGTTCGAGATGCGGTCGAGCAGGCGCAAGATGTCGCGCATGCCATAGGTGGCCACGATGTACTCGACTACGCTGAGAGACCACGCATAGGCGTTTGCCGCCGCCGGTTCGGGCAGGTTCATCCACGTGCCTTCGAGCGCCGCGAGCGGCAGCGAGGTCCTGCGCTGGTAGGCCATCACCACCGCGCCGGCGAACTCCCCGCTGCGCGCCCCTTCCATCCACTGCGCGATGCCTTCCTGTAACCAAACCGGGCAGCGCCCGCGGGTCTTCTGCTGAAGGAAGCTGTGGGTCAGCTCGTGCTTGAGGACGCGCGAAAGCTCGGCTGGGACTGAGCTCAGCCCCTGCACGGGCACGCGGATGCGGCCGTCGTTCAGCGCGCTCACCCAGCCGGGTGCCCGGGTGATATCGGCGAAGGCCTGGCCAGTGTACAGGATCACGCCGATAGGCTCGGGCGGAGTGAAGTTCAACTCAGCCTCGATGACGCGGAAGTGCTCCTCGAGCGTGCGCAGGACGTCGCGGGCAAGCTCGCGCGCCGCGGTGCCGGAGTAACGCAGCACGAAATGGCGCGTCTCGCCTTCGCGGTAGCTGCTTTCGGTCTGGAGGTCGCGCTCGGCCTTCTCCAGCGCGCGCCGCACCTCCGAGTCGGGCCGCAGCCGCTCGGCGCGCTTCCATTCCTCGACCGCCAGCTCGATGCGGTTCAGCCCGTAGTAGGCCCAACCGGTCAGCTTGGCCACGTCGGCCGATTCGGGCGCCACGCGGCGCGCCCGCTCCAGATAATCGAGCGCAGCGGTGTATTCGCTGCGCCGCAGGTGCAAGTAGGCAAGGTTCAGCAGCAGGCTGGGCTGCTCGGGAGCGAAAGTGAGGGCGCGGCGATAGTCGGCGATGGCTTGCTCGAACTCGCCGTGGCTGAGCTCGAACTGCGCCGCGGCATGGTAGGCCAGGGCAACGCGCGCCACGGCCTCGGGCGCGCCGCGCTGGGCGGCCTCTTCGAGCTTGGTGATGTATTCGCGGTCGATGGAGGTGTCGCGCACGGCGGCGCGCGCCACCTCGCCGTTGCCTGCGGTTGTCTCGACCGGAGGCGGGGTGATGGTAAGTTGGACGGCGGGGTCGGTGGCAGCGACTGCGCCACGTTCGATGCGGTCCACGATGGACCTCGGCAGGCTCAGCCGCCCGGCCGAGGTTTCGTAGCTGACGCGGCCGTTCTCCTCGACCGCGTTGGCAGCGACGATGCGCCGGCCATTTTTCAGTACGATCGTATCGGCCAGCGCCGGCAACGCCAGCAGAGTTGCCAGCCCGGTCGTCAGGGCCAGACGGAGCAGCCTCGAGGACCACCGGCGCGCTCTCAAAAAAGAGGCGGTGCGACGCACAGTCCAATTCTAGCAAACGCGCTTGGCGCGTCGCTCGGCGCCTTGCCGCCCGATGCTTAAAGTTGCTACATTCGTGCGCATGAAGGCGCTGCGCATTGCAGCGTGTGTGCTGCTGGCAGCGGGAACCTCGGCGGCGCAGGCGCTGGCTCCGGGCTCCCGGGAGCTCTATCAGGCGCTCAATGCTTTGCGCCTCATCCCGCACCAGGTCTATTACGTCGGGGACCTCCACATCAACCGCGACGCTGTTCGGCTCTCGCTGGCCGAGGGCAAGTTGGCGTTTCTGGCCGCCCACGACGGCCGGCTCACCGGCGCTGTATTCACGGGGCAGGGTCACGTCCTAGCGATTCCTCGCGACCCCATCGAGAAGGCGTCGCTGGCGCGCTCCCTCGGCGCGCCGCTGCTTGACCAGCGCTTCTCGAGTGCTTATCTTCGCTTCACTGATAACACCGGCGAGGAGCTTCTCGAGCAGTTGCGCGTCGCCGGCGTGCAGCCGGCCGACGAGCCGAGCTTCGCGGAAGAATGGAACCGAACGGCGGCCAACATGAACCCCTGGCATTCCCTGCGCATCCTGATGGATTGGGTCGCTGCGGAGCCGCAGCCGTACTTCTACGCTGGCCTGCAGGGCGAAGCCTCCGGCCCGTTCGACGTCTTGGTGGACGAACGCCGGGCCGAGCAGGTGCTGCTGGGCCAGCCGCGGTGGGTGGCCGGGGCCCGCTACTACGACGTCTGGGCATCGTTCCGCCGCCCCGGGGCTACCGAGCCTTTCGTGCCGCCGTTCGCGCCCGTCGCATACGCCATCGAGACGTCCATTCAGCCCGACCGCTCGCTCGAAGGTACGGCGACGCTCACGCTCAAGGCGCTGCGCGGCGGCGAACGCGCGATCCCACTCGAGCTTTCGCGCTTCCTCAGTGTGCAGTCGGCGGAGGACGCGCAAGGGCAACCACTCGTCTTCTTCCAGAACGAGGCGGTCAACCGCCACGAGATCGCGCAGCGGGGCAACGACACGCTGCTGGTCGTGTTGTCCGGGGCTCCCCGGCGCGGAGAAGAGTTCCGCCTGCGCATCGCCTATCGCGGGAGCGTGATTAGCGACGCCGGCAACGGAGTTTACTTCGTGGGTGACCGCGGAAGCTGGTATCCGCACGTCGGCGGCGCCGACCATTTCGTACCATTCGAGCTGAACTTCCGCTGGCCGCGGCGACTGCAGCTGGTTGCCACGGGGAAAAAGCTGGAGGAGCGCGAAGAGGGCGACCGGCATATCGGCCGCTGGCGCTCGGAAACGCCCATCCCGGTCGCCGGGTTCAACCTGGGCGAGTACGCCACCGAGACGATCCAGGCGGGCGGCCTGAAGGTCGAACTCTATGCCAATCGCCAGCTCGAGCGGGCGATCCTGGAGCGCTTCCGCCCGCGCGTGGTAGTCCCACCGCTGCCGCAGGCCGCGTCCCGGACACCCTCTCCGACGCTCGCTGCACCGACCATCGTGCCGGAAGTGGTGCCCAGCCCCGCTGCGGTGCTGCGGCAGCTCGGCCAGGAAATCGCCGATGCCATGCGCTTCTGCGAACGGTTCAACGGGCCGTTTCCCTTCGATCGGCTGGCGGTGTCGCAGATTCCCGGAACATTTGGCCAGGGCTGGCCCGGGCTGCTGTATCTTTCCACGCTCTCGTTTCTCGCGCCCGAGGCGCAGCGCCGCGCCGGTCTCAGCGCGCGCGCCCAGGAACATTTCACCGAAATCGTGCCCTACCACGAAGTGGCGCACCAGTGGTGGGGCAACCTAGTCGGCTGGGACAGCTACCAGGACCAGTGGATTCAGGAGGGCCTGGCGGACTACATCGCCCTGCTCTACACCGACAGCCGAAAATCCTCCGGTCGCGCGCTGGCTGCCTGGCTTGACCGCTATCGTCGCGAGCTGGCCGCCAAGAAACCGGGCCAGGACGAAACGGCAGAGGACGCCGGCCCGCTCGTGATGGGCAATCGCCTGCGCTCCTCGCGCACGCCGGATGGCTTCGAGCGAGTGGTTTACAGCAAGGGCGCCTGGGTCTTTCACATGCTGCGGGTGATGCTCCGCGACTCCACGTCAAAAGATCCCGACGCGCGCTTCGCCCGACTCCTCCGCACGCTGCTCGAAGGCCACCGCCACCGCGCTCTATCCACCGAAGACTTGCAGCGCGAAGTCGAAAAGGTGATGACCCCGGCCATGGCGCTCGAGGGCGGCTGCTCAATGGACTGGTTTTTCGATCAGTGGGTGCGCTCGACCGGCATCCCGCGCTATGCAGTCAAGTTCAGCGTCCGGCCGAAGGGGAACGCCTTCCTGGTACGCGGCACGCTGAGGCAGACACGCGTGCCGGAAAGCTTTCTCGCCGCGGTTCCGCTCTATGCCGCGCGGCCCGCCGGCAAGCCCGTGCTTCTGGGCACCGTGCTAACCAATGGCGCGCAGACACCTTTCCAGTTCGTCTCCCGCGTCCAGCCCAAACGCATCCTCATTGACCCGCAGTTCACGCTGCTCTGCCTCACCGAGTAGCCTCGCGAAATCTCACACAGCGGCGCGCAGAATGCAGCGGTGCTGCAGGCTCGCTTGCACAGCGTGCGAAGCGTGGGAAACAAAAAGCGGGGCGCCCGCCATGGCGCGCGCCCCGCGGTGTTCAACACGAAGAAGAAAAGAAAGACCCTGCCGCTATAGGCGCGATGGGCTGATCAGAGCGCGCCAGATACCGATTGCCGTGCCCGTGCCGATCAGGATCAGAGCGGCGATAATGAACTTGCTCCTCGCCGTCACGACGGGCGGGCCACCGGTGCCCTGCCGGCCTGCCGACGCCGGCTCGATCAGCACGCGGTAGGAGGTCGCTTCGAGCACCTGATGGATCTCTTCGCCGATGCGGACTTCGAGCTGGCCGCGTTGGCAGGTTACCAGCAGCTCGTACGGGCCCACCAGGGTGACCTGGGCGAGGGTCGGCTGGGTCGTCCGCGGGTGGATGCGCGCTTCCGAGGCGAGCAGCTCAAACCCCTCTGGGGTTGCGGAGGAAAACACAACGGTGCCGCGCTGGAGCGCGGCGCTCACTCCGCCGGCGGTCCGGCGCAATGCTGCGGCGCTGTCGTCCAGGAGATAGAACTGCGATTCGCCCAGCCGGGCGCGCAGCTTGCCCGAAACTTCGGTCGCCAGGAGATCGCCGTCGTAGATTGTCGCGCCGCCGACCGCGCTGCCCGAACTCACCCAGGCGCGCTCCGCCTCCAGAATGACGCCCAGCGAGCGCAAGGGCGCGCCAAAGACGGGAATCTCTACCAACCCAACAATTAGGACTGCAACAAGACAAGTGCGCAGCAGTTTGCCCACGGCAGCCTCCAAGAGGTAACGCCGAGAAGCTTAAGAACTTACGGGCACCGTGGTCAACCGATGTCCGCAGATTGTGCGCAAAGAGTCAAGACCCCACCGGTCTCCGGCCCACACCCCCTAACGCGTCATTTTTCCCCGCTAGGGGCTCGCGTGGCCCGCCTGGCGCAGCGAAGCGTCGCGCACCGCCTTAAACTCGGCGCCGGGTTTCCACTCGGGCACCCGGGGGTCATCGGCCACCCGGTAGCCGACCAGCAAGTATAGCTGGCAATCCTGCACCAGACCTGAGAGATCCCAGTAGTCCTTTATCATGTCGGAAGGTTTGTGATAGTCCTCGAGGGTGTAGCGCCGACGCATCTCCAGGCCCCAGCCCGCCGGTTTGCCAATGTAGTCAATGCCCGCGTCCGGATCGAACGCGGGCACGCCGCGCTTGGCAAAATTGAAGTGGTCGGAGCGGTAGAAGAAACCCTTCTCGGGCTCGGCGTCACCCTTAACAGTGCGGCCTTGCTGGCGCGCCAAATCCTCGACAAGCTCATCGAGAGTAGAGCTGCCGCGACCAATCAGGACGATGTCGCGCGTGCGGCCGAGCACGTTGAGTGAGTCCATGTTAATAGCCGCAGCCGTGCGCGCGAGCGGGTAGAGCGGGTGCTCGGCGTAGTAGCGCGAGCCGAGCAGGCCCTGCTCTTCTGCCGTGGCGGCGAGAAATAGCAGCGTGCGCCGCGGCGGCACGGCGAGCCGCCGGAATGCGCGCGCCATCTCGATGAGCGCCGCGGTGCCTGAAGCGTTGTCCTTCGCGCCGTGGTAGATGTTGTCACCCTTCACCGCTGACCCCACGCCGAAGTGGTCCCAGTGGGCCACGTACACGATAGATTCGTCCTTGAGCTTGGGGTCGCTGCCGGTCAGCTTGGCGATGACGTTGTGCGATTCCACAGGCCGTAGCGTGTTGCGGATCGTCAGCCTGGCGACCACGCCCAGCGGTACGGGCTTGAAATCGCGACTCACCGCCGCGTGCGTAAGCATTGCAAGGTCCTTGCCGGCCAGTCGGAATAGCGCCGCGGCCTGCTCGCCGCTGATCCAGCCTTCGATGGCGACACGGCCCGCATTCTTGTCGGGCGAGGCCAGGTCGAATTGCTCGCCGCTGAAGCCTGTCCGCACCACCTCCCAGGGGTAGCCCGCCCGCTCGGTGTCGTGGATGATCAGGCAGGCGGCCGCGCCCAGCTCGGCAGCCTTCTCGAATTTATAAGTCCAGCGGCCGTAGTAAGTCATGGCCTTGCCGCCGAAAATCCCTTCGTCTTCAACGGGCGGGTCGTTGATCAGCACCACGATGACCTTGCCGCGGACGTTGGTCCCCTTGAAGTCGTCCCACTGGAACTCCGGCGCCTGCACGCCGTAGCCGACGAAAACCATCTCGGCATCGATGGCGACAGACTCCTGCATGCGCTTGGTCCAGGCCACATAGTCTTTCTGGAACTTTGGCTCGAGCGCGCGCCCGTGAACACTAAAGGTCAGCTTCATATTCGGGTCGGGCCTGATCCCCACCAGCGGCACGTTTTGCAGGTAGCTTCCGTCAGGATTGCCCGGTTCGAGGCCGGCGCCGCGGAACTGCTCCTCGAGGTCCTGGATCGTGAGCTGCTCGCCCCGGGAGCCCGGTGCGCGGCCCTCGAATTCATCCGACGAGAGCAAGCGAATGTGCCGCATCAGCGCCTCGGCGGAAAACGATTGCAGCGCTGCGTCCGGCGGGCTGGGCGAACGCGTACAAGCGGAGAGCGCAAGCAGGACGGCAAGCAGACCGGTAAGCAAAAAACCGAGCGAGCCAGCAGCTACGACACTTTCGTGCAGCCGAGACTGGCGAGGAAACGTGCGCAGGACCATCGGGACCTCCGAAGAATTGTGTTGAACCGGACCGCGGAGAGGAATCATACCGTGCAGCGTTGAATGTCGCCACCTCGAGCGCCTCCACGCGATGCGCCTGGCTTGCAATTCCCCCAGCCCGGCAGCAGAATGGCCGCGCAGGAGGGACCCGCGAAGTGATCTTCAAGCCCGGGCAGCTTGTGCGCGTCAACCTGGCGGGCATGCAGGTGCAGGGCGTGCTCTTCCACGCGGCCGTGACCGATGCGGTGGGCAACATCGTCAAGCAAACCTCCGAAGAGCCGCCGAAATATCTGGTCAAACTGCTTTTCTCTTTCAAGGGCGTGAACGAGGTCGAGATTTCCGCCGAACGGATCAGGGCCTCCTGAGCCGGCCCTCGGCTGGCCTGCTGGATTCCCGGCCTTCTTGCCCTCGCCATGCCTTGCGGAAACTTCTGCCGATGCCGGTTCGAGGATGCGCTAAAATGAAATCTCCATGATTCACCGGTACGTTTTCCACAACGACCGGATTGTTCCCATCGCCCAGGCGCGGCTGTCTCCCGGCCAGGCGGGCCTGCTGAGCGGTTGGGGGCTGTTCACCACGCTGCGCATCTTCGATGGTGAACCGTTCGCCTTCGAGCGGCACTGGCGGCGCCTGGAGAAGGACGCGGCGCGCACGCGCCTGCCCTTGCCTTTCGACGCGGCCAGGGTGCGCGCGCACCTGCGCGAGTTGCTGCGCGCCAACCAAGCGCGCGAGGGCACGGCGCGCATCTACGTGATCTATAACAAGGTCGGCTTCTGGCAGAGCGACGAGCCCTTCCCCGAAGTGGACTTGCTGCTCTACAGTGCCGGCCTGCCCGCGTACCGCGAGCCGGCGCGCTTGACGCTGCGCGAGCACGGTCGTCACGCCGCCTCCCCGCTGGCCGGCGTCAAGGTGACCTCCTGGCTGAACAACGTTTGGAACCTGGCCGAGGCTCAACGGCGCGGGTTCGACGAAGTGGTGCTGCTCAACGAGCGCGGCGAAGTGGCCGAGTGCACCACGGCAAACATCTTCTGTGCCCGCGACGGCAATGTATTGACACCACCGCTGAACTCGGGGTGCCTCGAGGGCGTCACGCGCGCCGTGCTGCTGGAGATCGCGCCCGGCGCCGGCGTGCCCATCTCCGAGCAATCGCTTCGTCCCCAAGACCTGTATTCCGCCGACGAGGTCTTTATCTCCTCAACCAACCGCAGCCTGCTGGCCGTGGGTGAAATCGAAGGCCGCAAGATTGCCGCAGCTCCCGGCCGCATCGCGCAGACGCTGGACAAGGCGTTCGCCGCCTACGTGGCCGATTACATCGCCCGCTGTGCCGCGACCGCGCCGACTCGGTCTTAAAGCCCGCCCTTGTCGAACCTCCCCTGCGTCGCCCGCACGTGTGCGCCGGCAAGAGTCGCTTGACGCGCCGCGTGTTCCCGAGCATGATGCGCTCACGCCAAAGACCAAGACGCAGCGGGCCCTGGCCAAGGACGCCGAGGTTACTGTCCACTACTTCGAGGACAAGGACAAGAAAATCGCCGACCGTATCATGGTCTGGGGAGCGAGTTCGTCGAGCAGCAAGGGGGCGGCGGGCAACCGCAAGCCTCCGAAACCAAAGTCCTAGCCTTCAGTCGGGATCTCCGGCCGAGCGGAACATTGCGATGCGCCGGAGTGTCCGGCTCATCCCAGTCTGCCGGCACTTCTCTCCGGCCCGGCCGCCCGCGAGGTGATAAAATCCCGTCAGCTCAGGCTCACGCATGTCGGACACCCAGTCCATTCCCGAAGCCACCCTGGAGGTGATCGCGCCCGATGGCAGTCGCCGGATGGCCCGCGTCACGCAATCGCCCTTTCTGATCGGACGCGGCGCGGAGACCGGCAACCAACTGCAAATTTCCGACCAGCGCATTTCGCGTCAGTGCGCGGCCATAGTTTATGAAGCCGGTCAATTCCGGCTGGAGGACCGCGGGCAGCGTCGCGGCCTTTTCCTCAACGGAGAGAAAGTGGACGCGCACCCGCTGCGCGAGGGCGACACAATCAATTTCGGCCTAGCCGATTCTTACGAGTTGATCTTCCACGGCGGCGTGGGCCAGGAAATGCTGCCACAGCTTCTGACGCGGATGGAGCAGATAACCACGCACGACGCCAGCGCCGGAGGCCTGCGCAAGCTGAGCTTGCTGCTGGAGGCCACGACCCTGCTTCATTCCCAGCTCCCGCTCGATGCTGTGCTGGGCACCATGGTGGACAACACCATCGCGCTGACCGACGCCGACCGCGGCCTGCTGCTCGAGCGGAACCGCGAGTCGGGGATGGATGTCCGCGTAGCCCGGCAGCGCGGGGCGCGCGCACTGTCCACCGAGGGCCTGGAGCCCAGCCAGACGGCGATCCGCTATGCGCTGGAGCAGAAGCGGGGAGTGGTCACCGAAGACGTCGAGCAGGCCGACCTCGACCTGAAGGCCGCGCAGAGCATCATCGCGCAGCGGCTCCGCTCGGTGGTGGTGATCCCGCTGTACGCCATGGCCCGGTTGCCCACCGACGATTCCACCCAGGGGCTTTCCGGCGGAGAACTGCTTGGGGTGCTTTATCTGGACAGTCGGCGACCCGCTGCGTTCTCCAGTCTGGAGCGGCAAATTCTCGACGCGCTGGCCGTGGAAGCCGCCAGCGTCTTGGACAACGCCCGGCTGGTGGAACGCGAGCGCGAGCGCCGGCGGTTGGAGCAGCAGCTCAGCACCGCCCGTGAAATCCAGCAGGCCCTGCTGCCGCGCGAATTCGGGCATTGCCCGCACCTGTTGTTGACCGGACTGAACCAGTCCTGCCTTGCGGTGGGCGGCGACTATTTCGACGTGTTGCCGCTCGGCCCGAAGCGCACCGCGTTCCTCATCGCCGACGTTTCCGGCAAGGGCCTCGGGGCAGCGCTACTCACCACCATGCTCCAGGGCGCCCTCTCAGGCACCGCGATCGGCCAGGAGCCCGCCGGCGTGATCGCCCACCTCAACCGCTTCCTTTGCGAGCACTCGCGGCTCGAGCGCTATGCCACGATGTTCTTCGCCATCCTCGACACCGCCGGCCGGCTCGACTACATCAACGCAGGGCATCCTTCCCCGCTGCTGCTTCGCGGCGGCCGGGTGGAGACTCCGTTCCCTGCCGACTGTTTCCCCGTGGGGTTGCTGCCCGATGCGGAATTCACAAGCTCCACCTTTGCGCTCCAGCCGGGCGACACGCTGGTGCTCTTCAGCGACGGCGTCACCGAGGCCATGGACCCAGACGAGAAGGAATTCGGGATAGGACGCCTGAAGGATGCAATGGCGGGGCGCGCCAACCAGTCCGTGGAAGAATTGCAGACCGCCATCCTCGCTGCGGTCAAAAGCTTCACCCGCGGCGCCGAGCAGGCGGACGACCTGACACTGTTGCTGGTCCGCTACCTGGGTGCCGCGCAGGCCGCGTCGGCGCTGGCCGGCGGCAGTTAGCCTGCGGGAATCCTCGCCACTGGACCTACCGCGCCGACCTCGGCGACTCGAGCCATACTTCAACTCACCACCAGAGAATCAACCTCCGGCCGCAGCTCACCGCAGGAGACTCCCCTCTGCTCTCCACTTTCTGCCAATCACTTGGGCGCAGAGCGCGCGTTACTTCTTGCCCCAGAAACAGTGACGGTGCGCCTAAGGGTCCACGATGACCTGCGGGTCGAGGTCGTTGCAGCCAGGTACCTGCACGGTGTACTTGTACGCCCCCTCACGCGCATCCTGGCGGGGAGCCAGGGAGTTCGCTGTGCCGTTGTCGAACTGATCGCCATCAAACGGCGAATCCGCAAAGATGATATTGAAAGACCGCGTGCCCCCCCGAATCTGCCAGGTGGCCCGGTGTCCCTTCCTCTTGCTCAGCGTAATCTCGTTCTTATCCACGGAGATTTGACTATTGGCCCCGATGGTGATGGTGACCACCTCGGGGTCCGCAAACCCCTTGGCGGTACCTGTTTCCTGTGCCATGGTGTCCTCCTCTTCGAAAAATCATTTTCCCCGGAGTAGAGCCTGAAAGCGCGAACGGCCGCGTAAAGCATCGAAATCCGGCGTATCGCGAATGATGGTGGTGGAGAGGCCCGCCGCGACCGCGTTCTCCAGCCAAGTGAGCGCTTGATTTGTGTTGCCGGCCTGGTTATACACCAGCGCGGCTTCAAAGCGCACGTCGGGATTGTCGGGCGCGGCCTCGAGCGCCTTGCCGAGGTAGGCCAGCGCGGGCCCGCGCTCGCCCAGCATGGCGTGATAGTGGGCCAAGTCCGCCTGCACGCGCGGCGCGCGCGCATTCACCTGCAAATTCGCCTTGGCCAACTCGATCGCCTTGCGGTAGGCGGCAGCGCTCTGGCCTCGGAGTCTCGCGGCCCAGTACAGCGCGTCCCCCAGGTTCCCCCAGAACCTGTAGTCGCGATCGTCCAGTTTCAGTGCCGCTTCATAGGAGCGGGCCGCGTCGGAAAATCTTCGCTGGTAAAAGTATGCCGTGGCCAGATTGGAATGCGCGCTGGCTGTGGGCCGGATCGCCACGGAGCGCTCGAGAACGGGAATAGCCTCCTGATAGCGGCCCTGTTGGATGTACACCGCGCCCAGGTTGCTGTAGCCGCGAAAACTGCCGGGCACAAGCGCGACAACCCGCTTGAAACTCTCCGCGGCATCAGTGAAGCGCCCCTGATGGAGGTAGAACGTGCCGAGCCAACTGTGACCCACCCAGTACTGCGGGCGCAGTTCGATGGCCCGGCGATAAGTGCGCTCGGCTTCGGCCGAGCGGCCCAGGTGTTCGAAGGCGTTGCCGAGACCCCGGTAGGCGTCGTCGCTGGTCGGCTCGGTTACCAGCGCTTGCTGGAACCTGCCGACCGCTTGCTCTGGGTGTCCGGTGCCGTCTTCGATCGTTCCGAGGCAGATTTGCGCAGCGGGCAGCTTTGCATCCAGCGCCAGAGCCCGTTCACAAGCCATGCGCGCAGGCCCTATCCACCGCGCGTCCTTGCGGGCTTCGTATTTCTTCCAATAGGCCTCACCCAAGCCGGCCTGCGCCAGAGCGTAGGTGGAATCGAGGCGGAGCGCCCGCTCGAAGACGCCGAGGGCGCTCTCGATGTTCTCCGGCCGGTCGTAATTTTGCAGGTAGCCGCGACCCTGGAGATAGAACGCATAGGCGTCGGCCACTTGCGTGCCGTGGGTCTCAAGCGCTCGGCGCTCCTGGGGCCCCAGCTCGAGCTCCAGCATGCCGATCGTGCCCTCGGCCACGCGGTCCTGAACGGCAAACGGATCCGACGCGCTCGCGGTGATGGTTCCTGCTCGAAGTTGCCGGAGGGTGGCGGTATCCACCAGCGCGTAATGCACCCGCACCGTGTTCCCCGAACGGTCCATGGTGCCTTCGAGCACAAGGTTT
>OBEQ010489947.1_pt1 | contig 36003 bp, 33 predicted proteins | sample 1670901 | NCBI WGS metagenome assembly OBEQ01 (sample SAMEA104232315, study PRJEB22302) | groundwater metagenome | biome: forest; feature: aquifer; material: groundwater | place: USA | collected 2011-08-07 | depth 5.4 m | reverse complement strand
CCAAGGAATTTTTCACTTCATCTAAGGATAAATTATAGTTCTATGAACTTGAGAATTCTTATATCGAAGTGAAACCGCACGTAAATACTTTCCTTCACGCTAATTTTCGCAGAAAAAGCGAAACGCGATTACGGAAAAATTTACAGCTAATTCTGTGGAAAGACCAACTTTAATTTGGGCTTCGCAAATAGGTTTAAATTTTCTTTCTAACATTACGTGAGATTTTAAGTCCCCAACTTTTGGTCTTGCCTCGAAAATTTTCGTCCTTTTTAGTTTTGCTATAAAAAATAATTGAAAAAAAAAGTGTTAAAAGTGCTGGAAATTTTTATTAATCGATTCCTCTAATTATATTCGCAGTCTTAAAATGAAAAATTGACATGGCGATTATAGGAAAAATTAGAGAAAAATCAGTATTATTGGTTGTTATTATCGGGTTGGCTTTATTGGCTTTTATTCTAGGTGATTATCAAAAAGGATCGGCAGGATCGGATGATTTCATTGGTTCAGGAACCGTTTTTGGTGAGAGGATAGATGAGATTAAGTTTGATGCGATGGTTCAACAATTTAAAAGTAATGATGCCCAACAAGCTGAAAAAGACAAGAGACCTTATGACCAAGCAGCTCAAGATCAATCAGCTAATCAAGCATGGAATTATTTTACCATGTCTGCAGTTCTTGAAAATGAATATGAAGAATTAGGAGTTGAAGTTAGTCCAGCAGAATTTGATGCCTATTTATATGGAACGAATGGATTTACAGTTTTACCAAATTTAGCTTCACAATTTGTTGATCCAGCAACAGGAACTTTTAGTGCTAAATTATTGCAAAAAACAATCGATGGTTTAAAAAATTCTAAAAAACCAGAAGAGCAAAAAAGCTGGGCTGATAACAAAGAATCATTTTTAAAACAAAGAAAAGAGCAAAAATTCTTTGCTATTTTACATCAAGGAATCTATGTTACTAAATTAGAAGCTGAAAATGAATATTTAGCTCAAAATGAAGTAAAATCTGTTTCGTATGTTGTTCGTCGATATTCTGAAATTACAGATGAAAAAATTTCCAAGAAAATAACAGATGAAGAATTAAAAGCATATTACGAAGAGCATAAAAACGAGAAAAAATACGAAAATAAAAAGTCAAGTCGTGATGTTAAATATTTTGATATTAAGTTAATTCCTTCTAAAGCTGATTCATCCGCTTTTAACAAAGAATTAAACGAAATTAAAACTGGTTTTGCAACTGCTAAAAATGATTCATTATACGTTATGGGTTATTCTAAAAGCAATGTGAAATTTTATTCTACTTCTCGTCAATATACTTGTAAACCAGAAGGACACGCCAAAGCACAACAAGGGTTAACGTATCCAATGTCGATGGACACCGTATTTAAAACAGCTTCAATTGGACAAATTGTTGGGCCTTATAACGACAATGGTAATGTTAGAGTTGCTAAAATTATAGATTTCAACACAAAGGTTTGTAAAGTACGTCACATTTTAATTAATGCTGAAAAAGGAGATGCAAAGAAAGTTGCTAAGGCACAATCTAAAGCAGATAGTATTGTTGCATTATTAACGAAAGATAATTTCGCTGAAATGGTAACTAAACATTCTGATGATGGAGGTTCAAAAGATAAAGGAGGAGTTTATGAAGATTTCATGGATGGTGAAATGGTTCCTGAATTTTCAAAATTTTCTACTGATATGCCGATTGGTGCTATTGGAACAGTAAAAACTCAATTTGGAATTCACATTATCGAAGTATTAGATAGAAAAGAAGTGAAATATCCAATTTTAGCTTTCATTGAAAAAACGTTATTACCAAGTGAAACAACAACGTTAGAAATAGAAAATAAAGCGTATGGTTTATTATTAAAATTAGATGCTAAAATCGGAGTTATTTCAGATAATACGAAAAAAGGAGAAATGTTTGATACAATTGTTACGAAAGCAAAATATCAACCACTTACACTTACGATAGAAGAAAATAAGCCTGCTTTTAATATTCGAATTAATACTTCAATGGCTGAAGATAAAATTCTTGCAGTTGCGTATGGAGCTGAATCAGTAGTTGGAACTTTATGTCCAGTTTCTATTAAAGACAAAGATCGTTTTATTATTGCGATGTTATCTGCTATTCATACAAAAGGAGTACCTTCATTTGAGGATGTTTCAGCTAAGATGAAAATTGAATTGATTAAAGATAAAAAAGCAACTAGTTTAATGGCTCAAATGGTTAAAAAATCATTAGAAGAATGTGCTAAAAAAGGAAACACTCGTATTGAAAAAGCGGAAGTTAATTTTGCTAATCCTTCTCTAGGTAATTCAGGACCAGAACCTGAAATAGTGGGTGCACTTTTTTCAGGATTGAAAAAAGGGGTTAGATCTCTTCCATTAAAAGGAGATGCTGGTGTTTATGTTGTGAGAATAGACAACAGTAAAAAAGCGACAACGGCAATTAAATTCGACGAAGAAGTAAAGAAAATGTTGACAACCCAAAGAAGTTCAGCAGATAATGCGATTAGAACCGCTATGATGAATAAAGCAGATGTTGTGGATAATAGATTGTTCAGCAGAGCCGGAGTTAGACAATAAGAATTAATTTAATATAAAAAAATGCCTCAGAGATGAGGCATTTTTTTTGAAGTTCAAATTTTAATAATAAATTATTAAAATAAAGTGTCTACTTTTGTTTAGGAAACAATTTTGACAATATATATTTACATTTACCTGTAACACCCTTTAATCTTTATGCTAACATACCAAGAAAAACTTCAAAATGTAACGGATCATTTTAAGAATGGTGATACGAATTTAGGGTACAGAAAATTGATTGATTGTGTTTTAGACGCTAAAAATCTTGAGTTTTACAAAGAATGTGTCGAATTAACTGAATGGAAAGAAACTAATTTACCTTCTGATGGAGAATTAACTCAAAAAGTATTTGCGTTTATTTCAAAATTATCTACTATTGAAGTAATTCCTAAAAAACATACTGAATTATTAAAAGCATCAACTATTTTAAAAAAATATGGTAGAGGAAATTTCAAATTAGGAGAGATTTCAATTACAGTAAATCAAGGAGATATTTGGGGGTTAGTTGGAGAAAATGGAAATGGAAAAACGACATTATTAAGAATTTTAGCAAAAGATTTAAAATTTGATTCAGGTACAATTGAATATAATATTGGTGATGAAACCATTTCTGATTACGATTTAAGAACAAAGTTGACTTACATCCCTCAAAGAACTCCAAAATGGTATGGCTCCTTAAAAAGTAATTTAAAATTTGCGGCAACCCATTATGGAATAAAAGGAGAGGAAAATGAGTTGATAGTCAACATGATGATTATTCGTTTTGGTTTATGGAAATATAGAAATCATAATTGGAATGAATTATCTTCAGGTTTTAAAATGAGATTTGAATTAGCCAGAACATTTTTAAGAGCTCCAAAAATATTGTTATTAGATGAACCGCTAGCTAATTTAGATGTGTTGGCCCAACAAATGGTACTCGAAGATTTAAAAAACCTTTCTCAAAGTTTATCAAATCCGTTGGGAATTATTTTAAGTTCTCAGCAATTATTTGAAGTTGAAAAAGTTTCTGATAAAGTATTGTTTTTGAAAAATGGTGCTCCAACTCATTTATCAGATGCTAATAGTGACAATGAAAAATTGTGTTACATGGAATTAGACACCGATAGCAATAGAGAATTACTGAATAAAGCACTGGAACAAATTTCAATCAGAAAAATAGATTACAATGGTGGAATGTATTTGATTACGATTGAAGAATCAAGTAGTTTTAATCAGGTTCTTACAGCATTAATTCAACATGATATTGAAATAAAATATGTTCGTAATATTTCTCAATCCACCAAAAGATTGTTCATCTAACTCCTACAAATCATGAAATTATTAAAAAAATTAAATACGTATTTACTAGAGAATTATCCATTAGCTTGGCATTCAAAGGTAATTCAATTACTAGTGGCTTCATTGCTTATTTGGGTTATTTCATTTATAACTGGTTTTGGATTGGTTAATTTGAAAGTTTTACAAGAAAATACGATTACTAATTATTACTTTAATAGCTCTTATATTCTTTTTCATGTTATTTATTGTATTATTATAATTGCTTTATGGGCAATCTCCTTTTATAAAAATAATGCCATTAAAAGTTTATACCCTTTACAAAAAGGATATTTTACAAAATTGTTTTTTCATTTATTTATCCCTTTTACACTATTAGTTAGTGCTTATTTGCCTTTTATACATGGATGTAATGAAAAAACTCAATTACTTTTTAATGAAAATGAAATAGAAAAAGATATTCATAAATTAAATCTTGGGTATGTATTCCTTGTAACTGATTCAACAAATTATAGAATCAATAACCGTATTTATCCATCAATTTATCGTGATTTAACAATCAATTCTTTCGATGAAAACGAACAAAAATGGAAAACTGAGAATGAAATAGATAATGCTAATACAATTTTAGTTCGTAATCATAAGATGCAATTTTATTTAGAAAAAACTATTTATTTAGATTCAAATCACTGTAAATCAAGAAACCTTATTGAAAAATATTATACGATAGAAGAACTTGATAATCCTGAATTAATGTCGGTATTAAATTTTTCAAATCAGTTAATTGACATTGAATCAAACTCTCCTTCCATATCTTTTGGTGATTATTCCTCCATTATATTTAATTGTGTTCGTTCAAAAAACTATTCAAGAATCGAAAAAATAATAATAGATTTTAAAAACACATGTGATAAATACCAAATAAACAATAGAATAAATTCAAAACATATAGTAGGTTATTTAAAATTCAAAGATTTTAAAAATATAAAGAATATTACAAAAAATGAAGAATATTTAAATTATGACTATGATTATGAAGGCGATATTCAATTGATTAATAAAAATTTCAATAATCAACAAATGATGATGGAATCGATGGAAAATCAATATGCTTATTTCTTCGAAGAAAGTAACTTAAATTCTATGTTTTGGAATTATTATAGGAATGAAGATAATATTCTAAAAGGAGATTATTTACTTATCTTCTTGTTTCTAGCTTTAGGACTTTCTTGGCTTTTTATTGGCTTTGAATTTGCAAGTATTAAAAATATATTGATAACTGTTCCAATTGGGGGAGTGATTGTTATCCTCAATTTTATTATTCTTTTTTCAGTATTTAGATTCAATAATATGGATGATCTAATACTCAACTCATTTATTTTTACTTTTTCTATAATAATAGGAACAACTTTATTTGCTTTAAAGACAAAGCGTATTGGTAAAAAATATTTGAATATATTAATAACATTGACCTATATAATTGCGCCAATTTTGTTTGTATTTATTATGGGTTCTATTTCTAATGATCCACATTATACTAGTTATATAGATAAATGCTCACATACAATTCAACGAAGATATGAAGATCCAATATTTGCAGAACCAGGATTCTTTTTTCTATATTCTTTACTTGGAATTTTACTTTACTTCCCTCTTCTTAAAAAATGGAAAGCTTACGAAGATTAAAAAAACAGGGTGTTTCTTATATACAGCTAAGAAACACCCTATTAATTCATAGTTATAGTGTAGTAGTAGATAAATAAGATTTGTTTCACAATATGTAATACAATCGTTAATTTTCTAAAGCAAAGTTATAGCTATTCTAGGATGTTTGTTGTTTTCGGAAAATTTTTCTAAATAAATTGAATTATTAGTGTAAAATCTCTAAATTTTTATAATTTTAAAACCAATTTAGAAATTCATTCTATGAAGATACAATTAGACGAAATCGATTTACACATTATTGACTTATTATCGAAGAATGGAAAACTTGGAAACAAGGAAGTTTCTGTAGCAATCGGTTTATCTATTACACCTACTTTTGAGAGAATCAAGAGATTAGAAAGGAAAGGGATAATCAAAAAATATGTTGCCGTTATCGATAAAACAAAAATTGGAAAAGGATTGAAAGTCTTTTGTCAGGTTTCGTTAAAATCACATAGTGCAGAAATTATTGAGGGATTTGAAAATGCAATTATTCATATCAAAGAAGTTTCAGCTTGTTATCATATCGCAGGTGATTTTGATTATTCGCTGTATATTGAAGTTGCAGATATGGAAGAATACCAAATATTTTTAAAGAAAACATTGGCAAATATTCCGAATATATCCAATGTTCAGACTGCATTTGTGATGAATACGTTGAAAGATTAATCCTTTTCTTTTAAATTTTGTTCAACATGACTCAATTACTTCTCTATTTTCAAAACATTTATCCTCTTTCTTCTGATGCCAAAGAAGCAATTATTCATTTGTCAACTGAAATAAAAGCCAAGAAAGGAACGATCATTCAACCTATTGGACATACCTGTAAGACCATTTATTTCATTAAAAAAGGAGTTGCTCGCATATTCTATTTCAAAGAAGATATTGATATTACAGAAAGTTTTGCTTTTGAAAATCACATTGTAGCAAGAGTAGAAAGTTTATTTACTAATAAACCATCTAAAAAAGCGATTCAACTTCTAGAAGATTCTGAAATCATTGCAATAAATGCAACATTACTATTCGACTTATACGATCAATTCCCAGAAATTGAACGACTATTTCGACTCATTTTTGAATTAGGTTATGTTGAAACAATCAATAGAATGGAAAGTATTCAATTTTATTCAGCAGAGGAAAGATACACTGCCCTTTTGAAAGAGTCTAAAAATGTTGTTCAAAGAGTTCCACTTAAACACATTGCATCGTTTTTAGGAATTACGCCAGTTAGTTTAAGCAGAATTAGAGGAATCCGATAAATTTCTTATCCAATGTAAAGTGTTTTGTTTATTTTAGATTGTAGATTTGTTGAAACGAATTTAAAACTTTAAATATGAAATCAAAAATAGTATTACTTACTTTCTTATCGGTAATTATATTTGCCTTTACGTTTAAATATCAGCAAGATACATGGAGTAAAGAACAGTTAATAGAACCATCTGAATTAGCTAGAATAATCAATGATTCCAATGCTAAAAAACCTATAATTTATAGTGTTGGTCCTGGTGGAGATATCAAAGGAAGTGTCGAAATGGGTGATGCACAAGAAAAAGAGAATTTAAATAAATTAAAAAGTGCAGTTATTAATTTAAGTAGGGATACTGAAATTGTTCTTTTTTGTGGGTGTTGTCCTTTTGAACATTGTCCTAATATTCGACCTTCATTCGAATTACTGAATAAACTGAAATTTACAAACCATAAATTATTGAATCTTTCACATAATTTAAAAGTTGATTGGATAGACAAAGGGTATCCCATGAAATAATATTGACTCTAATTTACGATCATGGAAAGTAAAATAAAACTAGGTTTAAAAGAAAACTTGAATCAATTTGTATTATTAATTATTGTCAATGCATTCGTTGGAGGAATGGTTGGATTGGAACGTTCTATTCTTCCTCAAATAGCTGAAAAAGAATTTCATCTTGCTATAAAAACAGCCATTCTTTCTTTCATCATTGTTTTCGGTATCACTAAAGCAATCACCAATTATTTTACAGGTTCACTTGCGAATAAATACGGAAGAAAGAATCTTCTTATTATGGGATGGATCATTGGTATCCCTGTTCCATTTATTTTGATGATGGCTTCAAATTGGAATTGGGTTATTTTCGCAAATGTTCTTTTAGGCATCAATCAAGGTTTAACTTGGTCAAGTACGGTTGTTATGAAAATTGATTTAGTGGGTGAAAAAAATAGAGGTCTAGCAATGGGTTTGAATGAGTTTGCTGGTTATATCGCTGTTGCAACCGTTGCCTTTTTTACAAGTTGGATAGCAAGTGAATATGGATTGAGACCGTATCCATTCTATATTGGAATTGTCTTATCCTTTTCAGGATTATTAATTTCATGGATTTTTATTAAAGATACAATGCATCATGTCGCACTTGATTCAAATGAAAGTTCTATTCCTAAATTGAAAAATATATTTTGGGACACCACGTTTTTCAATAAAAATTTAGGATCAGTAACACAAGCTGGACTAATAAACAATTTAAACGATGGAATGGCTTGGGGATTGTTTCCTATACTATTAGCTCAAAAAAATTACAGCCTAAGTGAAATTGGAATAATTACAGCAACTTATCCAGCTGTTTGGGGTTTAGGACAATTAATTACGGGTAAAATGTCTGACTATTATCGTAAAAAAAGTATGCTTTTTTGGGGAATGTTGTTACAAGGAATCGCTTTACTCTTTTTTGTTTTTGCCAACTCGTTTACACATTATATTATTATTTCTAGTATTCTAGGTTGGGGAACGGCCATGGTTTATCCTACTTTTTTAGCAACAATTGCCGAAAACACACATCCATTAGATAGAGCCAAAAGCATAGGAATTTTTCGTTTATGGAGAGATTTAGGTTACGCAATTGGAGCAATCTTAACAGGAATAATAGCTGATGTTTTTGGAATCAATTCTTCCATCTCAGTAGTCGCTATTCTGACTATATTTTCAGCTTTAGTTATTTTAACAAGAATGAAAAATAAAACAATATGATTAAATCTAACAGTATTTCGCAAATAGAAATAGATAAATTAATTCAAAATGGTGATAAAATTATAATCATTGACGTCAGAAATCCGGAAGAATATTCAGAAAAACATATTCCAACAGCTGTAAACATACCATTAGAACAAATTGAAAGTGGAAAAGTTGAGTTTGAAAAAAATACTGTTGTGGTAACAGCTTGTGGTAAAGGTGGAGGTCGTTCAGAAAAAGCTGCAAATTTTATACAAAATCAATTTGAAAACGAGGTCTACTTTCTAGAAGGTGGCACTTTTGGTTGGAAAGAAAAAGAGTAAAAAGAAAAGCCATTTATCACAATGATAAATGGCTTTAAATAAATTATTATTTGTAATTAACTATTAACAAGTTGACTTTCTGGCATTTCTCGAGTGAAAGCGGGAATTCCAGTAACATCCATACCAGTAATTAACAAATGAACATCGTGTGTTCCTTCGTATGTTAACACGGATTCTAAATTAGCCATGTGTCTCATCATTGAGAATTCACTAGTAATTCCCATTGCACCGTGAATTTGTCTAGCTTCTCTAGCGATGTTCAAAGCAATTTCACAGTTATTACGTTTTGCCATCGAAATTTGAGCAGATGTAGCTTTTCCTTCATTTCTTAATTGACCCAAACGCAACGTTAATAATTGAGCTTTTGTGATTTCAGTAATCATTTCAGCCAATTTCTTTTGTTGTAATTGAAAAGCACCAATTGGAACACCGAATTGAGTTCTTTCTTTACAATATCTAACAGATTGATCGTAACAATCCATAGCAGCACCTAAAGCACCCCAAGCAATTCCAAAACGAGCAGAATCTAAACAACTTAAAGGAGCACCTAAGCCAGATCTTCCAGGTAAAATATTAGATTTTGGAACTTTCACATCCACAAAAATCAACTCACCAGTTGCAGAAGCTCTCAAAGAAAGTTTACCGTGCATTTCAGGAGTTGAAAACCCTTCCATTCCACGTTCTACTATTATTCCGTGTATTCTTCCAGTTTCATCTTTAGCCCAAACTACCGCAATATCAGCAAAAGGAGCATTCGAAATCCACATTTTAGCACCGTTCAAAATAACGTTTTCACCGTCACCAGCATCTTTGAAATTGGTAATCATTCCACCAGGATTTGATCCATGATCTGGTTCTGTTAAACCAAAACAACCCATCATTTCACCAGTAGCTAATTTAGGAAGAAATTTATTTTTATGTTCTTCAGAACCATATTTCCAAATAGGATACATTACTAACGAACTTTGAACAGAGGCAGTAGATCTTAAACCAGAATCGCAACGTTCTAATTCCTGCATAATCAACCCATAAGAAATTTGATCTAAACCTGGTCCGCCATACTCTTCTGGAATATAAGGTCCAAATGCACCAATTTCGCCTAAACCACCAAGAATATGCATTGGGAAAGTTGCTTTTTCATAATGCTCGTCAATGATCGGAGACACTTCTTTTTTTACCCATGCACGCGCAGCGTCACGAATCATTTTATGCTCTTCCGTAAGCAAATCATCCATGTTGTAATAATCAGGATGAACGTATAAATCTGTTGCCATATATTATAGTTTCTAGTATTAGAAAGTGTAAAAATAATTCTTTTTTTTGGCTTGAAAGAATTATTATCAAATTGGTTGTTAACTTTGTCTAATAAAGAATTAAAATAAATTAAAATAGTGATCCTTTTTATATTGCAAATATTTGGTGATGGTACAATTTCAGAAATTCCTGGAATGTTGACTCTTCGCCAAAATAACTTATCACATTTAGTAATTCCACTTGTTGTTATTTCTTTTATTATCATCACATTTGCTAAATTTCAGAATCATTCTATTTTTCATTCCTTATTTAAATTAGTTGTTGCCAATAAAAATTTTGAACAAATATTTAAAGAAGATTTAAAAATACTTTCCTCCAGTTCAATTGCGTTAATGATCAATTATTTTTTAATAATTTCAACCTGTGTTTATTTGAGTTTACAAACAAAGTGGGGGGATAAATTTGAAAATCCAATAGCACTTTCTTTAGCAATACCGATAGGTGTTTTTCTTCTTCAAATTGCCAGTTTATGGATAGTTGGCTTGGTAACAAAAGAGATTAAATTAATAATGGTTCCTTTACTTGAAACGACTGTAATTATTGAGATTATCGGATTTTTTTTATTTTTCTTAGCATTAATTTGGGTTTTAAATCCACAGTATTCAGAATACTTCTTAATTACTTTTAGTATTATTTTACTAATTGGCTTTATAATCCGTTTTTTTAAAAGTCTTTTTGCTGTTTTAAGAAAGGGTGTATCATGGTATTATATTATTTTGTACTTTTGCACTCTTGAAATTTTACCCTTATTCATAGTCTACTACTATGGTATAGAAAAATTTCAGTAAATTATTGTTGATTTAATTTATAAAACATTGGCTATTAAAACAATTTTGGTTTCTCAACCGAAACCTGATGGTGAAAAATCACCGTATTTTGATTTAGCGGAAAAGTATAAACTGAAAATCGATTTCAGACCATTTATACTTGTCGAAGGTATTGGTGCACAAGAATTTAGAACACAACGTGTTAATATTCCTGAGCACACGGCTGTAATATTAACTTCTAAAGCTGCCATTGATCATTTTTTTAGAATGGCTGATGAAATTAGATACACCGTACCAGATACAATGAAATACTTTTGTATATCTGAAGCTATAGCATATTATCTTCAAAAATATGTTAGTTACCGAAAAAGAAAAATCTTCTTTGGTAAACAAACGATTGAAGAATTAATGGATGTGATGAAAAAGCATAAGAAAGAAAAATTCTTGTTGCCATGTACAGATATTTTACGCGATAAAATTCCAGAAACCTTAGAAGCGAATAGTATTCCTTTTACAAAAGCTACTTTGTATAGAACAGTTGCTTCAGATTTATCTGACTTAGAAGATGTTTATTATGATATGCTCGTTTTCTTTAGTCCTGGAGGAATTGAATCGTTGTTCAAAAATTTTCCAGATTTTAAACAAAACACAACAGCAATAGCTGCATTTGGACCAACAACTGCAAATGCGGTTATCAAAAATAATCTACGATTAGATGTTCATGCTCCAATGCCAAACGCACCATCTATGACAGCTGCAATTGAATTATTTGTGAAAGAATCGCTGAAAAAGAAGTAAATCCATTTAATTTATAAATAAAAAAGCGATTGAAACTTAATTCAATCGCTTTTTTTATAGCTAATAAATCTACTAGCAATACAATAATGAAGGTAATTTTTGAATATTTGTTAATTTTTAGTAAAATCAAAACTTTATTCTAAACAATTATTTAAAACACAAATAACTATTTGTTAACCAATGCTTAATAAGTTGTTTCAGTCAAATTAATCGTTTTTATAATTAACAATGTTATCAACTTATGTTAATTTATAAACATGATAAGGAAATATTGACTTTAAAGGTAGAGAAAATAAAAAATAAGAATTCAAGAAATATTCCAATTAATGTTTTAAAAAGATAAAAATTAAGATTAATATTGCCATAACTATTTATATAAACTATTTTAAATATGAAAAAAAAATTACTATTTGTTGGAGCTATTATCTCATCTTCTTTGTCTTTTGGACAAACGCTTTTAAGTGAGGACTTTGATGCTGCTTTAACCTTACCTACAGGATGGGTACTTCACAATGTTGATGCTTTAACACCAGCAGCAAGTGTTAATTATGTAACAGATGCTTGGGTTGCTGTAGCGAATACTGCTCCTTTAACAGGAAATAGAATGGTTTCTACAAGTTGGTATGATCCAGCTGGTACTTCAAACGATTGGTTGGTAACACCCTCAATCGCTATCCCTGCTACGGGATTTTCATTAACTTTTGATGTTATGGCACCTGATGCTAATTATTTAGATGGTTATAAAGTTTATGTTAGTACAACTGGTTCAGCTGTTTCTGATTTCACGTCTCCAGCAATATCAACAGTTGCTGCGGCACCAAATACCTATACTAATGTATCTTTAGATATGTCAGCGTATTCAGGTCAAACTATTTACATTGCATTTGTAAATGATTCAAATGATAAATTTTTACTATTTATTGACAACGTTAAGGTAAGAATACCTTCTCCAGATGATGCAATTTTAAATTCAGTTACATTGAACAGATATTCTTTAGTTAACACTAACAACACGTTAGCTATGTCTGTGACGAATGATGGTTCAAACGCTATAACTTCTGTAACAGTTGATTGGAATGATGGAACTTCTCATAGTTCAGTTATTACTTGTAATATTGCCGCAGGTGCAACTGCAACTGTAAACCACCCTACAGCAGTTACTTATGCTACAGCAGTAGAAAAAAACATTGACGTTACAATTACAAATGTAAATGGTGGAACTGATCCAATCATGGCTAATAATGACGCTTCAAAAAGCTTTAACACGGTAAGTGCTTTAGCTGAAAAAAATGTATTGTTTGAAGAAGGTACTGGAACATGGTGTGGTTGGTGTCCAAGAGGTGCTGTTGCTATGAACAAAGCGTATGTTGATCATCCAACAGGATTTATTGGTATTGCTGCTCACAATGGTGATGTTATGACTGTAACTGAATATGATGCAGGTACTAACTTCTCAGGTTTTCCAAGTGCTAATGTTGATAGAGAAGATTTAGGTATTGATGCAGGTACTGCAGATTTTGATACTTACTATGCTTCACGTATAACTATGATTCCTCCTGCTGCTATTTCAGCAACAATTACAAACTCTGGTTCAGCTTTCTCAATTGTTGGGTCTGCAACATTTAAAACTCCTTATGCTGCTGCTAACTTAAGATTAGCTGCAATTATTTCTGAAAACAATGTAGTTGGTACAACTACAGCTTATAACCAATCGAACTATTATGCAAATAATGCTGCTGGTGTTATGGGTGGTTTTGAAAGCAAACCTAATCCAGTATTAGCGGCTGATATGGTTTATCCTCACGTTGGTCGTGCATTACTTGGAGGATTTAGTGGACAAGCTGGTTCAGTTCCTGCTGTAATCACTGATGGTCAAGTTGCAAGTTATACATTCAATTATACAGTTCCAGCTACAAGTGTTTTAGCTAATATGCATGTTACTGTTCTTTTAATAGATCAAACTACTGGTGTTGTTGTAAACGCTAAAGAGTATGAATTATCTGAGGCTGGATTAAATGCTATCTCTAAAGATGAGTTTAAATTAAACGTTTATCCAAATCCAGCTTCTGATTTAATTAATGTTTCTTTCGAAGCTAATAATACTGATTATGCTGTTACTGTTAATGATCTTTCTGGTAGAACAGTTTTAACAAATAACTATTCTAACTTATCAGGATCACAATCAATTGCAGTTCCAGTAAATGAATTAGTAGCAGGTACTTATTTAGTAACTGTTTCAACTGAAGGTGTTTCATACACACAACAAGTTGTAATTAAATAATTTACACGCATATATTTAAGCCCAGACTTTAATTAGTCTGGGCTTTTTTTGTTTCATAATATTTATCTATCTTTGAATTCACATTTAAACTTTATCACATTGATTTCTAAGAAAAAAATACTTTTTGCAGCTGTAATTCTTATATCATCTATCTCGTATTGTCAAACTCTTTTCAGCGAAAATTTTAATGGAAGTCAAGCATTGCCTGTAAATTGGGTTGTATATAATGTAGATAACAATACTCCTGCAACTCCAGTCAATACTATTACTGAAGCTTGGACAGTTCTAGCTAATTCTGAATCAGGAACTGGAAATCATATCGTTTCAACAAGTTGGTATTCTCCAGCGGGGTCTTCGAATGATTGGCTTGTAACTCCTGCTATAACAATTCCTGTAACTGGCTATTTTTTAGAATTCGATGTCATGGCAAAAGATATTTCATTTCCTGATCAGTTTTCTGTTTATATAAATACTGTTGGGAATCAAGTATCAAATTTTACGGCTCCAGCTTTAATTTTAGACTCAATTCCTAGCAATAACTATTCAAGAAAATCAATTGATTTATCTGCTTATTCTGGTCAAACAATTTATATTGCAATTGTGAATTCTTCTTTTGATAAGTATTTACTGTTTGTCGATAATGTAATTGTTAGAATTCCAAAACAAAATGATGCGATATTAGTTAATTCGTCTTTAAATAGATATTCTCTAATCGATACAGATAATAATTTGGAAATGACTGTCAAAAATGATGGGGCAAATACGATAACTTCATTAACTGTAAATTGGAACGACGGTACAACAGCACATAGTTATGATATTTCTTGTTCAATTTTGGGAGGAGAAAGTGAAACGATTATTCATCCTATAGCCATTAATTATGGGGTTATTGCTGAAAAATCAATTATAACAACCATCACGTCAGTTAATAATTTAAATGATCCAACAACATCGAATAATATATTCACAAATAAAATAAATACGGTTAGTGAAATCGTTCAAAAAAACACACTTTTTGAAGTTGGAACAAGTACGGAATGTGGAACTTGTATTGAAGGAATTGTAAGATTAAGTGAAGGTTTTAGTAATCATCCAAATAACTTTATTGGAATTAATATTCATAATAGCGATGTATTGACAGATATAGAATATGATTCAGAAGTAAACCTTTTAAACGATTTAAAAATAAATGTTGATAGAACAGATTTTAATATTTCGTCAACTTCATCTTCTTTTGAAAACTATTTTGAAAAACATTCTTCAATGATAGCTCCAGCAAGTATTGAAGGAGAAATTTCGATTAACGGATCAGATGTACAAATAATAGCTAAAGCAAATTTTAAAACATCTTTTGCAAATGCCAATTATAGATTAGGTGCGATTATAACTGAAAATAATGTAACAGGAAGTGGGTCAACTTATGATCAAACAAATGATTATGCTGGTGGTACACTAGGTTTAATGGAAGGATACGAATTATTAACGAATCCTATTCCTGCTAGTAATATGATTTATCAGTATGTTGGAAAAACTTTACTAGGCGGCTATAATGGTCAAGATGGATCAGTTTCGGCTTCTATTACGGAAGGACAATTATGTCAATACGCCTTTAGTTATTCTGTTCCTTCAACAAGCGTTCGAGCAAATATGAATGTTACTATCGTTCTAATTGACCAAGTTACAGGTGCAATTGTTAATGCGAAACAAATGCCATTATCACTTGCTTCTATTTCAGAAATTGACAAGAAAGATCAAATCAAAATATATCCGAATCCAGTTTCAGAAAATCTGAATGTAGTTTTTGAAGCTATTAAAAAAGAATACACTATTACAATAAATGACATTTCTGGCAAAACAGTTTTAACAAAACAACTTTCAAATTTAACGGGTGTTCAAGAAATTATAATTCCTTTAGAAAGTATTGTAAATGGTTCTTATTTAGTAACTATTTCATCTGAAGGTTCTTCATATTCTCAACAAATCATAATCAAATAGTTATTTTCAAATCATGGCAGAAGATTTAACGATTATTGGAAATACAAAAGAAGAACTTTATCAGAGTTTAATTCCTCAAATTAAAGCATTGATAGGCGATGAAAAAGATCAAATTGCCAATTTAGCTAACGTCACTGCTGCACTGAAAGAGGCATTTAATTTCTTTTGGGTTGGGTTTTATTTGGTGAAAGATTCTGAATTAGTTTTAGGTCCATTTCAAGGTCCTGTTGCTTGTACTCGAATAAGATTAGGAAAAGGTGTATGTGGTCAAGCATGGTCAACAGCAAAAACACTTCTTGTGCCAAATGTTGAAGAATTTCCGGGACATATCTCTTGTAGTTCATTGTCTAAAAGCGAAATTGTTGTTCCTTTGTTAAAAAATGAAATTGTCGTTGGTGTTTTAGATATTGATAGTAATCTCATAAACGATTTTGATGAAATCGATAAAATCTATTTAATTCAATTGTGTACATGGCTTTCAGATCGTTTATAATTGTTGGAATTCTTTTTTTAATTCATTCTTGTGCTCAAATTACGCCTTTAACAGGAGGGATTGAAGACGACATTGCGCCTAAACCAATTGAAGATAAAATGAATCCACCGAATGGTACGACTAATTTTCACGGTTCTGAAATTAAAATTCCGTTTGATGAATATATCAAGCTTGAAAAACCAGAGGAAACGATGATTTTAATTCCTCCTCACGCCAAGTTAGCAGCAAAAGTAAAAGGAAAAACGGTTTTCATTCATATATCAGACACATTACAGGAAAACACAACTTATTCTATTTATCTTAATGGTACAATAAAGGATTTTACTGAAGGAAATGATTCGTTGATGCAACTTGTTTTTTCTACTGGGAACTTAATTGATTCACTGGGTTATTCAGTCAAAGTGATTGATGCATTTTCAAATCAACCAATTGCTAATTGTTTGGTAGGTTTGTATGAAGGAGAAATGGATTCGATTCGTCCAACTTATTTTGTTAAAACAGATCCAAAAGGAATTGCAAAATTTACTTATTTAAAAGAAGGAAAGTATTCCATTTTAGCCTTTGAAGATAAAAACAAAGACATGCTTCTTCAATTAGATGAACGATTAGCTTTTAAAAATGAAAAAATAGATTTAAGCACAAATTTTGTTGATTCTAACTCTGTTTTAGCAGACAGTATTCCATTAAGATTGTTTGTACCGGAACAAAAAAATAAACTTAAAAGTTTAACATATAAAGCGCCTGGAATGTTTGTTGTTGGTGCAAATTATTCACTAAAAACAGCTAAATTTAGTGTGAATAATCATTCTTTAGATGAAAAAAATGTCGAATTTATAAAAGAAGATTCCCTTACTTTTTTGTATAGTTTGGGAGACAGTTCATTAATAGAATTTGTAGCAACAACAACTTTTTCAGATACTATTTCAGAAAAATTTACTAAAAAAGAAAAAGAAGGTAAATTAACTTATAAAACTAATTTATTGACGGATAATTTATATCCATCAGATACATTGACGTTCTCATTTACAGATGAAATTAAAGAAATAAATTCTTCTCTATTTCAACTTGAAAACAAAGAGGATTCCACTCAAATACCGATTGAAAACAGCTCATTTTCTAATAATAAATTGAGAATTATTTTCAAGAAGGGGAAATTAAAAACAACTGAACTTATACTATTACCAAATTCAATTACTACGTTAAATACTTCTTTAAAAGACACTATAAAACAAAAAATAAACTTAAAAACGGATAGAGATTTTGGATCAATTAAATTAGATGCAAGTGAATATACTGAACCAATTGTTGTAGAGGTTTTAAACGGAGGAATAGTTGAAAGATCAATCTTATTTCACGATAAAAAAACCGTTTTAATTGAGCAACTTCTCCCAGGTGATTATCTTTTTAGGGTAATTATAGATCAAAATAAAAATGGGAAATGGGATACAGGAAATAGAGGAAAAGAAATTTTCCCCGAAATGATTTATACTTTTTCTGAAATAACAAAAGTAAGAGCCAATTGGGAAGTTGATTTAAAATTGACGCCTAAATTGGATTAAAATGACGCCTTCTATAAACGATTCTGATGTCATTAAAAAAGCTTTTAGCTGGTGGAAAATTTGGATTGCCATTTTATTAGGGTTATCCATCGCTTCATACATGATGTATAGAAGCTTAAATCAACAACAATTAATTCCAGTTGAACAAGGTAAAGGGGATTATAGTTGGATAAAATCTTCTTCTTCAACTACACCTAATCTCAAAAACTTATCAGAATTCCAACCACATCAAGGAGGAAATTATAAAATTGAGACTCTTTCTGATACTTTATCATCCATCCAATGGACAAAATCAGCATTTTTTTGGTTATTCATGGCAATCTTGTTCATGATTGGGAGAGATTTCTTCTATATTCTCCGAATTCGTTTATTAACAAAAAACGAATTAAGCTTCAAAAGTAGCTTTAATGTAATTATGCTTTGGGAATTTGCTTCTGCACTAGCTCCTGGTGTAATTTCTGGCGCAACAGTTGCCATGTTTATTTTAAACCGTGAGAAAGTCGATTTGGGTCGTTCAACGGCGATTGTCATTATTACTGCGTTCATGGATAATTTGTTTTATGTGTTACTAATTCCATTTGTGTTTCTTTTCATCAGTCAAGATTTCTTATTTCCAATAAAATTTACAGGTTCAATTGGAGTTCAATGGTTATTTTGGATAGCCTTTTCCGTTAAAATAATACTTTGTGTTTTCTTATTTTCAAGTTTGTTTCTTTTCCCTAAATTAACGGCAACATTTTTATCGACTATTTTTCGATTACCAATTCTAAAAAAGTGGCATTCAAAAGCTATAAAAACTAGTCAAGAAATCGAAGTTGCGTCTATTATTTTCAAAAAAGAACCTTTCCATTTTTGGTTAAAAACATTCTTAGTAACAGCTGGAAGTTGGATTTCTCGCTACTTGGTAATCAATTGCATTTTAAATGCCTTTTTAAATTTGAACCTTTTGACCAATATTCAAATTTTAGGAAAACAATTAGTCTTGTGGCTGTTGATGATGATTAGTCCAACCCCGGGAGGAAGTGGAGTGGCAGAATATGCTTTTGGAGAATTAATGTCAACTTTTTCAAATTCCGCTATTTTAATTGCAGGACTTGCCATACTTTGGAGATTGATATCTTACTTTCCTTATTTATTTATTGGAGCGATATTGTTGCCGAAATGGTTGAGAAGAGACTCAAGACTAAAAGATTCAAGATTTTAAGACCTGTGGATATTTTCAAATAAAATACATCAATCTTTGATCCTCCAGCTGGCGGAGGTCTTTCATCTTGCTATCTTGAGTCTAGTCTTATGTCTTAAGTCAAAAAAATAGTATTAAGCATCAAACCTTTTTGTACTTTTGTATAAATAATTTAGATAACTTTAAAATAAATAAAAATATGTATCCTCCAGAATTAGTAAAACCAATGAAAGATGATCTTGTTAACGCAGGATTCCAACAATTAACAACGATAGAAGAAGTAGACGATACAGTCAAAAATGCAGAAGGAACTTTACTAGTAGTAGTAAATTCAGTTTGTGGTTGTGCAGCAGGAAATATGCGACCAGGTGTTAAATTATCATTAAACAATGAAAAACATCCATCTAATTTAGCGACTGTTTTTGCAGGAGTTGATACAGATGCAGTTGCTCAAGCTAGAAAATACTTTTTACCTTATCCAGCTTCATCTCCATCAATTGCTTTATTTAAAGACGGTAAATTAGTTCATTTCTTAGAAAGACATCACATTGAAGGTGGTTCAGCTCAAATGATTGCTGATAATTTAGCAGCAGCATATAAAGAATTCTGTTAAGAAATACTTTAATTTAACTTAAAAACTCCTTTACGATAACTTGTAAAGGAGTTTTTAAGTTGTAGTTATAAAATAGATACACCAGATCCAATAGAAGCAATAAAATTCAGAATGGAACAGATGAATCTGAAGCGTGTCGATTTAATTCAATTTTTCGGAACTCGTGGTCGTGTATCTGAAATATTAAATCACAAAAGATCATTAACACTTGCTATGATAAAAAAACTTCACAAAGAATTTGGAATTCCTGCTGAATGTTTAATTGCTTGAAAAAATTTCAAATTGCAACCTCCCTTGTCAAATCCCAATCATTGATTACCTTTGCACCACAATAAAACAATAACATGTATAGATCTCACACTTGTGGCGAATTACGCCCTTCGCATATTGGCTCAACAGTAACTTTAGCAGGATGGATGCAACGATCACGCGATTTAGGCGGAATGACTTTCATCGATTTACGTGACCGTTATGGAATTACGCAATTGGCTTTCAATGTGGAAGACGATGCAGAAATGGCTGATAAAGCGAATAAATTAGGAAGAGAATTTGTAATTCAGGTTACTGGAACTGTTGTAGAACGGTCAAGTAAAAACCTACAAATACCAACTGGTGAAATTGAAATTATTGTAACTGAATTAACCATTTTAAACGCAGCAAAATTACCTCCTTTCACAATTGAAGACAATACAGATGGAGGTGATGAAATTCGTGCTCAATATAGATATTTAGATTTACGTCGTTCTCCGGTTCAAGAGAAATTACGTTTGAGAAACCGTGTTGCATTGGAAACACGTAAATACTTGGATGAACAAGATTTTATGGATGTTGAAACTCCCTACTTAATTAAATCAACTCCAGAAGGTGCAAGAGATTTTGTTGTTCCTTCAAGAATGAATGAAGGTCAGTTTTATGCGCTTCCTCAATCTCCTCAAACATTCAAACAATTATTGATGGTTTCTGGTTTTGACCGTTACTACCAAATTGTGAAATGTTTCCGAGACGAAGATTTACGTGCCGATCGTCAACCTGAATTTACGCAGATTGACTGTGAAATGGCGTTTGTTGAACAAGAAGATATTTTGCAAATGTTTGAAGGATTAATCAAGCATTTATTCAAAACAGTTCGAAACATTGAATTCGAAGGATCTTTCCCAAGAATGACCTACGCTGAAGCAAGTGAGAAATACGGTTCAGATAAGCCAGATATTCGGTTTGGAATGGAATTCGTCGATTTGACATCGATTGCAAAAGGAAAAGGATTTGTCATTTTTGATGAGTCAGAAGCAATTATTGCAATAAATGCTGAGCAATGTGCTGTGTACACAAGAAAACAATTAGATACGTTAACTGATTGGGTTAGACGTCCGCAAATCGGCGCAAAAGGATTGATTTATCTTCGCGTAAATGAAGATGGAACGTTCAAAAGTTCGGTTGATAAATTCTATTCAGAAGAAGAATTAGCGAAATGGGCTGCTGCTGCCAATGCGAAACCTGGCGATTTAATCTTAGTATTAAGCGGTGAATTAGAGAAAACACGTAAACAAATGAATGAATTGCGTTTACACATGGGGAATGAATTGGGATTGAGAAATCCAAACAAATTTGCTCCTCTTTGGGTATTGGATTTTCCTCTTTTAGAATGGGATGAAAACTCCAACCGTTACCACGCAATGCACCATCCGTTTACTTCTCCAAAACCAGAAGACATGCATTTGATTCAAACTGATCCAGGAAAAGTGAGAGCAAACGCTTACGATTTAGCGATGAACGGTGTTGAATTAGGTGGAGGTTCTATTCGTATTCATGACCGTGAATTACAATCAAGAATGTTTGATTTATTAGGTTTCAGCAAAGAAGATGCGCAAGCACAATTCGGATTCTTAATGACTGCTTTCGAATATGGAGCGCCGCCACACGGAGGATTGGCTTTCGGATTGGATCGTTTGGTCGCTACAATGGGCGGATCAGATTCCATTCGTGATTACATTGCTTTTCCAAAAAATAACAACGGAAGAGACGTGATGATTGATGCACCTTCGCCTTTGTTTGAAGAGCAATTGAAGGAATTGGGAATAAAAGTTACGGTATAAATATTTAACCACAGAGGGTTACGCAGAGATTCACAAAGTTTTTTATTGAACACTGTGAAACTCTTAAAAAAACTCGGTGTACTCTGTGGTTAAAAAACAACAACAACTATGAACATTCAAAATTTAGAAAAAGAAATCGCTCCAAAACGTGAGAAATTAATTCACCACGATTTATATAAAAACATTGATTCTATTGAAAGTATTCGTGCTTTTATGGAAACACATGTATTCGCTGTTTGGGATTTTATGTCCTTATTGAAAGCATTACAAATAGGTTTAACGAGTACTACACTTCCGTGGACTCCCAAAGGAAATCCAGTTTCAAGACGATTGATCAATGAAATAGTTTTTGGTGAAGAAAGCGATTTGAACGAACTGGGAGAACCAATGAGTCATTTCGAAATGTATTTGGAGGCAATGGAACAATTGGGCGCAAATACAACTGAAATTAAAAAATTTATTGAATTAATAGATCAAGGAAAAGATAATAGAGACATGATTCATCATGTCTATACATCTTTAAATTCAGTAAATATTAGTGAAGAAACGCGTGCTTTTGTAAATTTTACCTTTGAGCAAATAAATTCGAATCAATTACATATTATTGCATCCGTATTTACTTTTGGGAGAGAAGATCTAATTCCAGATATGTTTATTGAAATCGTCAAAAATATTGAAGTAAATTCTGCTTTAAACTTAAGTAAGTTAAATTACTATTTAGAGCGGCATATCGAAGTAGATAGCGGAGAACATGGGCCAATGGCATTAAAAATGATTCATGAATTGTGTGGAAATGACGATAAAAAATGGTCAGATTCAATTGAAGCAAGTAAAAAAGCACTAAACCATCGTATCCAACTTTGGAATGAAATAAAGAAAGAATGCCATTCGTTAAAACATTCCGAGGTAAATTAATTTTATTTACTGACAGATCCTTAGACAATAAAAAACAATATCACTTCGTAAAATAAAGAACCTTTTGAGTGCTTTTTTGAAAAAGTTGTAATTCAGTTTTAGAAAATTTTCTTACATCATAAACTTCTGTATCATACATATAACCTGTTGTACTATTATTTGGAACAGCAACGGTAATTGAATATGTTTTTAACAATGAATACGTTCCTTTTAAAACTTCAGTTTGACCTGCATCGATTGTTGTGATAGAAATGTCTCCCTGAGATCCATCTTTATCAAAAACGATTTTTTTGGAGAAACCACCAGTTAAAGGAAGGTCATCAATTGTCTGTAAGGTCCATTCCCCGTCTAATTTAAAATTCAATGTGTTTTCAGGTCTACATGAAACGAAAAAAAGTACTATACTTATAAAAAAAATAGATTTCATAATTTACTGTTTAATAAGTTAAAATTATTTCTTTTTAGTTTTTGTATTCAAATTAACACCAAGAACCATTGTAGATTCAAGAAATGCAAAATGTTGTTTTGCTCTATCTTCTTCAAACATTGTTGTTCTAACATTGGGTAAATCAATAAAACCAGCTTTAAATTCGGTTCTAAAAAAGAAACGGTCATTGAAATCAATATTTAAATCTATGAAACCTAAAATCCCAAAACCAGCTAGGTTAAATTGGTCATACCTCGGATTTCCCAATAAAGTTGTATTCGTTCTAGGAACAACAACACCAGCACCAACACCTTCAGAAAAATAAAATTTAAATTTTCCTTTTTCATAAATTTTATCAGATCTTCTAAACTCAGTATTGATATAATTCAATCCATCTGTATGTTCAAATGATAAAAATTTTGGCGAAATCAAGGTTGGTGTATTATCATAATCACCATCAAACGGAGTTCCAGAATTGGCAATATGACCTGAAACATTATTAATTTGATTGGAACGCATTACATATTTCATGTGATCAACTCCAATAGAAATAGAATATTTATCTGTTAAATAATATCCTATTCGACCATTGTATTGTGGAATCGTTAAATTTTTAGGATTTAAATAAGTGTCAACAGTCAATGGACTTTGACGATCTCTAGCATCAACATTACCAATTGTAAAATCATAATTTGGACCAGTGAACGTAATATCAGATTTCGTGTATAAATCTCTATTCCAACCCCAATATAAGTAAAAACTACCTTTTTTAGATGGTTTTAACAAAGCGTTTTCGTCTTGTGAGAAAAGAGTCGAACTGAGAAAAATCGAAATAAATAAACTGAATTTCATGTATCAAATTTTATAGATGGCAAAGATACAAATGTTCAATGAATAATTTTATGAGATTCGTCAGTTACAATGTACAATTTTTAAAGGAGGTTATTTAACCAACGTCCAACCTGAATAACCAGATGCTTTTGATTTTTCTGAAATAGACTTCATCTCTTTAGAAGTAGAAGTATTTCCTGAACTAACTTTGAATAAACCTTTATCTTCAACTAGATAAGCTTCAAATCCTTTTGATTTAAGCTCATCGATTACTGCTTTTGCATTCTCTTCGTTTGAAAAACTTCCAACAATAAAGTGAAAAGATCCTGATTTAGAAACCGCTATTTTTGGTCGATTTACAACTTCAATTTTTTGAGAAACGTCAACTATTGGAGATTCCGTTATTTCTGGAGAATATTCTGGTTGACCAGTTGTATTTTCTTTTAATCGAACGTGAATTGGTTCACCATCAAAAGAATACGAATAAACAAAAACGTCAGATGGAAGCACTTTAGTCTGCTCTTCTAGTGATTTATCAATATCTTTTTCAAGTTTACTATGTATAAAATTCGATTTTATATAAGAACCTTCTTCCGCTTTATAGAAAGTGTTGAAATCTCTTATTGATAAAACTCCTGATTCTAAAACATTTGTTTTCATTGGGATCCAAAATGAATAAAATCCAATAGGAATTAATACTGCAGCGGCAATATATTTCCACATTTTAGAAGGTGATTTTAATTCAGGATGCTCAACAATATTTATACTTTCCTCTAAATTTTCATTTTGTATTTCAAGAATTGGCAAAGAAACTAATTTAAATGGTGCTTCTTCTTTCTCTTCATCAAAATAAACAGGCTTAATTTCTACTTTTTGTTGAATAAGTTGAAGGTCTTCTTCCGCAACAAAATGAACTTTTCCTAATCCATAAGACTCGAGCAAAAGGTTGAAAAAACGGTCTTGTTCAAAACAAATGTTTTTTTCTTGATCGTAAAATAAATAACCAACTCTGTCTAATGTAACTCTTTCTCCATTTCGTAATTTTTCATTCCAATCTGAAACACTATATTTCACACTTGCTTCTGCAGATGAATAATATACTTGATTGGTTGAAGCAAATTCTGAAATCAATAATCCGTCATTGTTAATTAATTGACGGTTGAATAAAATTGATTTTCTTGGAGGCAACATTACTCCATTTTTATAATCAATAGTTGCTGAAGATTGTTTGGCTACAAATCCTCCAAAAGAAGGAACGATTACGCAATTATGACGTAACAATAAATTTCCGATTAATTCTTCAACTGTTGACATATCACAAAGTTATGAAATAATTTGCATTTATATTACTTAATACGAATGAAAATGCAAGAAGTTACAAAAAAGGAAGAACTTTTTCTACGTCTTCTGGTACATCAATATTTGGTGTTTCAATTATTGTTTCAACAACATGAATGGAATAGCCATAATACAACCATCTTAATTGCTCCAATGATTCAATCGATTCTAATTGAGTAGGTTGTAAAGTAATTAATTCATTCAACGTTTGGGTTCGATAAGCGTAAAGCCCAATGTGGCGGTAAAAAGGATAATTTTCCAACGGATTCCCTTTTGAATTGGCATAATTAGGAATTGCGCTTCGAGAAAAATAAAGAGCATTATTTTGATAATCAACAACAATTTTAATTCGATTTGTATTATTGATATCTTCTAGTGACACATCTTTTATTCCAAGTGTAGCTATAGAAACCAAAGGATTTTCAAATGCTGAAACAAGTGAATTCAATTGTCTAAAATCTACCAAAGGTTCATCGCCTTGAATGTTTATAACAACATCGACATCGTTAAAATGACTGGAAATTTCTCCGCATCTATCAGTTCCACTTATATGCGAATCTTTTGTCATCATGACTTTTCCGCCAAAATGATTTACCTCATCAACAATACGTTGGTCATCCGTAGCGACAATTACATCATATAATAAATCCGATTTTTTCGCTCCTTCATACACGCGTTGAATCATCGATTTACCTTTTAAATCAATTAATGGTTTACCGGGAAAACGAGAAGATCCAAAACGGGCTGGTATAATTCCTAAAACTTTCACAATGGATTTTTTTGATGTTGTGTAAAATTATCAATAATATTTAAAGTTATCAATTTAGAAAAATAATTGACAAAAAAAGGATAAAATAATTTCCTAAAATGAGTAATTTATTTATAGTTCCTAATTACAAATAAAAATAAAATTCTGACTTACGTGCTTATTTTTATCAAAAGAGATTAATTTATTATCTCTCACAATGAATGTTTTATATGATAGCTTCTTCAACAATTCAAAACAATTGGTTCTGTTTTCATTGTCCCACAATTCTGCGTAAATAATTGGATGGTCTTTTTCTAATAAATGAAGTCCCCCTTTTAATGCATAATATTCAAAATTTTCAACGTCGATTTTTATGCCTTGAATTTTTTCTGTTTGAAGAATATTGTCTAAGGTATTTAAAGGGACATCAAATTCTTCACCTTTATTCCATTCTGTAATTGAATCGTGTTTTACGTGACTTAATCCTTGCATCTTTGTTTTTCCGTTTTCAGGTAATACCATTTTCACACTTCCAACAGAATCTCCAACAGCAATTTCATGCAATTTCACAGATTTTAAATTGAATTTTGCGATAATGCGCTTCAAAACAGAAACATTTGTCGGCATTGGTTCAAACGCATGAATAACTGAATGTGGTAATTGTTGTCCCAAATGAACTGTCATGATCCCGATATTTGCTCCAACATCTAGAACAGAACCTTCTCCATCTTTTAATAAAGATAAGAAATGAAAGAAATCTTTTTCGTTGGAATCAGAACGTAATGTTCGGATTTTGAACAACGAAAAAACGTATAAATAGAATTGGAATCCTAAAACCTTTTGCAATATGTACTTCGTCGTATTCTTCACCATCTATATTAACGACGCAAAAATAGAAAAAGTTGGTGGATATATATAATTAAAAGGGAAAGATTGTTGGAATCTTAAATGAATGGGGAATTATGATGATTAAATGTTGATCGAAGATTTGGATCGGATGAATTATATTTTTTGACTTGATAAACGTGCCGTTTATTTGAATTGTTTGAACGTGCCGTTTATTTTGTAAATGAGACGCGATGAATCGCGTCTCTACTTTGATTACGATTTTACTATGAATTTAAAACCTTTACCATGCACATTCATGATTTCAATTGCTTCGTCTTCTTTTAACAATTTACGCAATTTTGCAATATACACATCCATACTTCTTCCATTGAAATAATTATCATCACCCCAAATGGCGCGCAATGTTGCTTGACGGTCTAAAATTTCATTTTGATTTTTAACCAACATCGTTAATAATTGATTTTCTTTGGTGGTTAATTTTTTATCACCATCTGTTAAATGCAACACTCTCAATGCAGGTTCGAAAGAAATTTTACCGACCATTTGAAGAGAATCGTTTTCATTTATGGGAGTATCAACTCTTCTTAATATTGCTGTTATTCTCGCTAACAATTCTTCCATTGAAAATGGCTTAGTCAAATAATCATCCGCTCCAATTGAAAAGCCTACTAATTTATCTTCTTTCATAGCCTTAGCCGTTAAGAATAAAATTGGAACTTTACGATCAATTTCACGAATTTCTTTGGCTAATGAAAATCCATCCATAATAGGCATCATTACGTCGAATATACAAAAATCATATTTTGAATCATTGAATTTTTCGAAAGCAGTTTTTCCATTTCTCGCTAATTCAACTTCAAATCCTTTATTTTTTAAATACGTTTGTAATAATTGACCTAAATTTTCGTCGTCTTCGGCTAAAAGTATGTTTATTTTCTTACTCATAATTTGTCGGTTATTTTAATAGTAAATATTGATCCTTCTCCAGCGACACTTTTTACAGTGACATTCCAACCATGTAATTCAGCAATTGCTTTTACGTAGCTTAAACCTAAACCAAAACCTTTTACATTGTGTAAATTTCCAGTTGGAATTCTATATAATTTTTCGAATATTTTTGTAATATGCTCATTGCTAATTCCGATTCCAGCATCTTTTACATTTAAAAGATAATGATTTCCAGCTTTTTTTAATTCAACAATCACTTTTGGAGCACCTTCACTGTATTTAATTGCATTATCAATAAGATTAGATATTAAATTTGTTAAATGCAATCGATCAGCTTCTATTTCAATTAATTCGGTCGGTATATCTATTTCAATTTTTCCACCAATCGAGTCTAATCTAAATTGTGCGTTGTGAACGATTTCATGAATAATTTCATTTAATAAAACTTTTTCTTTTTTTAATTTTAATTCTCCTTTATCCATTACAGCACTTTGAAGTATTCGTTCAACCAATAAACTCAAGCGTTGATTTTCATCGTTGATCATTTTTACAAACGGAGCCGAATTAGAAACGTTACCACCCATCATATCAGGATCATTCATAGCTTGACATGCTAAAGAAATTGTAGAAATAGGTGTTTTAAATTCATGTGTCATATTTGAAATGAAATCACTTCTTAATTCAGATAATTTTTTTTGAGTTAAAATCGTTCTAAACATAAAAACAAGCGCAATAATTATTAAAATCATTAACACCAAACTAATAGTTAAAGAACCCAACATTTCACTCACTAAAAATGAGCTTTTAGTTGGAAAAAAAACATGCAATGTTAAATCATCATCTAATAAGTTACTTGGAAACAATCCAGTTTTAAACGTTTTCAATGAATTTAAATTACTTGAATAATTTTTTAGATGACATTTTTTAAACGAGTTACATGATTTTAATTTAAAAGTTAAAGGTTTATTAAATTCATCTGTTAACATGAATTTATATTTAAAAGGAAGATTTTCGGATTTAAATTCATGTTTAATAACAGAATCTAAAAACTCTAGATCTACTCTTTTTTCAGGCTCTTCGTAAACATTATATCGAAATGCTTCCACTAACATTTCATTTACAAATTTAGCTTTTTTGAAAATCTGTTTGATAACACGTTGATCTAATTGAACATACTTAGAAGATTCGTCACTATGTACAATTTTTTTTGATTGTTTGTTGAATAAATCACTAACTTGGCGAACATCACGAACAACCACTTTATGACCAGCAGTTATTCCAGAAATAGAATCATACGATTTTCCGCTAATGACCAAATAATTTTGAATTCTTCCATTTTCAAATATAGAGGTATCATCAATTGATATTGATTCTTCGGTCTCTAATAAATTTTGAAATTCTTCTTTTAAAATATCTTTGTATTGTCCACTGAAATCTCTGTTTACGATGTGTAAATATCTTCGAATATCTTCTGCTTTTTCATGCCGAATAGAAATTCTTTCAAGTGTATTATTTACTTTATTTTTAAATTGAGTAGATTTTCGATCATATAATTGAGCCGTTTGAAATGCCTGAATCACTAACAAAGCAAGCATTGCAATCACCACTAAAGCAAAAATAAAATTAACCCGTATTTTCTTCAAAGCAAAATTTTTTAACTAAAGTAACGCTAACTTATGTTTTTAATTATTTGCTTAACTTTTTTTAACAGCAAGCTAACTGTTCTCTTCATTAACTTTCTCAACTTTTTTATTTCTCAACGATTTAATAAAATCATTTGTAACCATAAAAACAATTAACGGAAAAACGATGAATGAAAGAACATTGTAGGAATAAGCTTTCGCAAAATCAAAATGAATAAGATGTTGAATTCCTCTAGTCATACCACATGCATAACATTTTCTATTAAAAACTACAACAGAAAGACAAACAGATTGGCCACTATCAAAATAATCTTTCGGCAGATATAGAAGGACAAGACCTACTAAACAAAAAAAGTAGAATAATAACTTCTTAAAATTGTCTTTAATAAATTTCATATGTATTTTATTGCTTAATTATTGTTGTATGAAATCGCCATTTTAAAATTCATCAGATTAAGTGATGCTTTTCTTCATGGTATATATCATATTTATTTCTTTTTAAAGTTAATTAAAACCGATTCCCCAGTTTTAAGTTGAGACATAACAGGAGTTAATTTCTTGGTGTCAACAATATTTATGCTAACTGTATTTGAGGGTGATTTACCTTCATCTATTGCAATTATTTTTAGAATTCCAATCTTTTCTATAAATGGTATTTCAATAGTGTTTTTTCCATTTTTAATCTCAAGATTATCAATTATGATTTTATCATTAAAAATAATTTTTATTTTATCTTGATCTTCATCAAAAGTATCCCAAACTTCTAAAGTAATAGTATTTGATGCCCAATTTAAAGATAAAGTAGAATTATTTACTAGAACTGTTTTTGTTCTTTCTGTTTCTATTGATTCAGCTTTTTTTAGTGAATCTGAAACTGTTTTAACTTCTTTAATTATTTCCGAAAGACTTATTTCCGCTAAATATATAAATCCATTAGCACAACTTTTTCCAGAAGGATATGATCCTTTAAATGTTCCTTGTATAATATTTTTTTCTTTTATTTTCGTAATTTCAATGTTCTCTATTTTAATAAAACAAAATTGACTTATATCTACTTTCGATTTTGAACTTACATTGCTAATTTCACAAAATGAAATTTTATTATCTTTTTTATTATAAGTCCCTTTTATCTTTGCTTTAGTACTATTTTTCCCATTATAATCTGTGAAAGATTCTCCTTCGATAACATTGTTTCCTGTTTCTTTAAATGAAATTTTATACGAAATACTTTCATTGGACTCTGTTCTTAAAATACCGATGTATTCATGCTTATTGGATCCTTGAGCTATAAAAGTAGAACTGATTAATAGAGAGAATAATAAATAAATAAATTTCATAAAGTGATTATTAGGTTGTAAAATTAGTTTTAATATTAATAGCGTCCTAAAAAATTTAAATGAGATATTGATATTTTAAAAAATAATTTCACTAAAAAAATAAAAAACTTTAGGAAATTAATTTATTTTATATAGATTTGCGCAGTATATAAATTTTAATAATAACTTAATTAGCTTAAAAAAATGAAAAAAGTATTATCAATTGTAGTTTTAGCAATCGCTATTTTAACAAGTAATGTTCATGCATCTTTTCCAGTAAATCAGACTGAGCAAAGTAATCAAACAGTAGTTCAAGAAAAAGTTTCTAAATCAGATGTGAAATTTGATGCTCAAACTATCAAAAACATTGAAAAAGTATCAAAGAAAAATGACCACAAAGGTAATGCTCCGATGGATACAGAATTTCTTATTACTCTTTTATTATGTTTATTATTAGGAGGTTTCGCTGCACATAGATGGTATGCAGGTAAACCTGCTGGTTGGAATATCTTGTTTATTTTAACTGCTGGAGGTTGTGGAATATGGTGGTTAGTTGATTTAATCAATATTTTAACAAAAAACTTTTAACATAGAGTAAATTAATATTTTAAAGCCAATCGAAAATCGATTGGCTTTTTTTAAACATTTTACTTTCTAAATCGCTTTTACTTTCAAAAACTTAACAGTTTCAATTCCTGATTTCTTTTTAATTACAACCATGTATTGACCAGAAGAAATATCTGTTAATTCATAAAGAATTGAATGCGTATCTTGTGATAATTTTCCATCGTAAACGGATGCAATATTTTTACCTGTTAGATCAAGTATCTCAACTTTTACCCATTCATTTTGAGAAGTAAAGCGAATGGTTGCTTGATTTGAAGCAGGATTTGGAAATACAATTGCTTTTGATATATCTTTTGAATTTTCATTTAATCCAACTGAACATCCATTCAAGAAGCCATAAAATGTAACTTGATGTTCTTCAAATAAAGCTTGAACATCTGCTTCAGGAATTTCAAACCAATTTTTTAACACTGAAGCATACACATCTCTAAAATCAATTTGCATATTCACCCCTTCTTGATCCACAATTTGATTTCCAATAACTGGATTAGCTCCAACAACTAATTGCCCGATACAAGTACCAAATAAAAACAATGGTGCAGCATCTCCATGATCTGTTCCAAGACTTGCATTAGAAGCAATTTGTCGTCCAAATTCTGAATAGGTCATTCCTGCAACTCTTGATTCTAAATTCAATAATGCCAAATCATCTTGAAAAGCATTTACTGCATCTGATAATTTTTTCAATAAATCTGCATGATTACCTAAAGTGACATTGGTAGAAGTTACTTGTGAATCATGTGTGTCAAACCCATTAATGTTTAAAATGTACACTTTTGTTTTTAAACCACCAGATATCATTTTAGCGATGTATCTCAATTGAATGGCAATAGGATTATTCACATCATATAAATTAGATAACGATTGACCAGCACTGGCAGCAGCTTGAACCGTTGTTCCATATGCATTGGTTTGTGAAATGATCGTTGACAAATATTCCATATGAGAACCAAAATAAGATCCATCATTTACTTGAGTACTTTCTGTTAAATTAAACGTGTCTGTTGGGTCTTCAACTGTATGAGAAAAATTCCCCATTAAACCTTGACAAGTCGCCGAAACTTCAGAACCCATACTAATAGCAAAAGGATCAGGATAATCAGTATTTGGATAATCAGTTGGGAAATTAGGATATAAACTATCAAAATCTCTTCCCAACCAACCTGTAGAAGCACTTGGATCCATTAATCCTGTATGCCAAATATCTGAAGATCTAAAGTGTGAACGGTTTTGTTCGGGATAACCAACATTTTGAATAATTCCCATTTTTCCATTATTGAACATGGATTGCATTCCAGTCATAGAAGGGTGCAACCCGATTGTTGAAGCAGCTGTTAAACTTAAAATAGATGATTCTGGAATAATGATATTGGGACGTTGAATAACTAGATTATCATATTGATCTAAAGGAATTACGGTGTTTAATCCATCATTTCCACCACCCAAACGAATTATAATTAACACTTTGTCTTCTGCACTTTTTTCTGTAGAAAATAATTCTTTTCCAATTGCTTGAAATTTTAAATCATTTAATATAAAAGGTGCTGCAACCGAAGCTAATGATATATTTTTTACAAAATCTCTTCTTTTCATCTCTTAAAACTTAAACTGTTTGAAATTCTGGCATTTGAAAAATCGAAGCCAATACTGATTCAACTCTAATTCTTACTGGATCTGAATAAGTCGTATTTCCCAGATTGTTTGTGTAATCAGTGTATTGTGTTGTCCATTCAAAATCGGGCAAATTGTTTGTTAAAATTGCTTTCAATGTCAACTTCTTAACTGTATCAATTGCTTTTGGACAAAAAACAATGCATAAATCATCAATCACAGCAATAGGATTTGATGGAGAAGACAACCCATTGACTAAATTCAACGCATCGATCTTATAAAAATTTCCATTTATTTCAATTCCTGTCAACATAGTTAAATAATAACCAATCATAAATCTCTGTTTGATATAGGTGGAATTAATCCAAAGTTTTGAATAGGAAGGTGCTTGATAATAAGCTGGCCAACCACCTACATTTGGAGGAGAACCATACGCTTGACCTAAAGTTCCAGCAAAATAATATATATTCGTATACATTTCAAGGTTGGTCGCTAAATCAAAATTTGGAACAGAATTGGAAGTATTTAACATCGAAAATATACATTCCAATGGATTTTTAATCATTGTTCCTCGTAACGAAACATCATAAAAATGCTCACTCTTAAGCAATTCATCCATTACAGCCAAAACCGAAAAATTACTTGTAATAAATGTATTTGCCATTACTGGAATAACAGTTGTTTCGACATCAGTTGTTAAATCATAATTCACAAAAAAGCGATAAATTTTTTTACAAATAAATGTAGCTAAAGCAGGTTGTTGGAAAATAACATCAATATAATCTTGGTATTCAGTTGCTCCATTTGCGGCTATTGTTGCATTCCCAAAATGAGCGGATAATTGTTTTGAAGAGGTGTCATGATACGTTGGATTAAATACAGCTACAGGAGTTGTGATTGTTTCACTTCTCATTCCATCGACCGTCCAACCTGTTAATATTTTAGCGCCTTCTAAAACATCTTGTTCGGTATAATTGCTATAATCACCAGATGCAATTTGTAGACCTTTTCCAATAGAAAATAATTCTAATAATTCTCGCGCAAAATTTTCATTTGGACTAAAAACCTGATTACTCACGCTGTTTAGGAAAAACAACATACTCGGATCGACAGACATTTCTTTTAAAAATTGTTTAAAATCTCCTAAAGCATGTGTTCGTATTAACGAATGATAATTATACGTTGCACGAGCATCAAAAGTACTTTCAGCAGCGAAATGATTTTGCCAAAACAAACACATTTTCTCAGCAATACTAAGAGATTCAGTATTTATTTTTTGCATCATCCATGCTGCTAATGAATTGTTTCTAGTATTTTCAGTAGGCTGCGTATCTCCAGCTGGATATACACTTGTTACCCAAGTTGTACCAAAAGGAGCAACACCTTCAGTAACTTCATATGTTAAAGGTGGATTTATTGCAGGAATCGTAAACAAACTAGAGATAGTAATATTCATCCCATTTGTAACAGCATCTTGAATTTGTTGGAATGTTGGTCCAAACATAGTCCTCCTTAATAAATGAGAAGCTTCAGAAGATGTCCATGTTCCAGTATATGGAGACATACTTAAAGATGCTGGGGTTTCTACAGTTTGTTCTGGTATCATTAAATTAATTTTGAAGAAAATTACTTATTAAATTTCTTAAAATCAATTTTTGTTAAAATTAATAACTTATTTATGGATCTGTAATTCCAAATAGTAGGGGAGATTCTTTTTATATTCTTCTAAATTCCAAGAAAGATCCCAATTTCTAAGGTAATCACTTATTGTTCCAAGCCCCATTTTTGCTCTTCTTTCATCTAGATGATCGGGATCTTCAACTGGTAATAAATAATTTACTTTTTTGATTTTATCAAAACCTATTTGACTTCCATAAATTTGTAATTTCCCATTTCTATGCGCAATTCGATCTTCTAACAAAGCTAATGAAGACGATAATAATTTACCATTTTTACAAGCTTCTTGCATCATTGGTAAATACTTTTCTTGCGTTTTTAAATCAGCATGTTGAATGACTAAAAACTGAGTACCAACTCCGTCTTCTCCTATTATATCAAATCCTTGCCATCCATAAGTATCGAGGATTTTTATTATTTTGATTAAATTAATTGAATCTTTAAAATTAATATCTTTCCACAATGAGTCCATTTGTTTGGATTCTCTTCCATACTTTTGTTCAATCTCATCCATCCTTTGTCTGCCCGCCTGATCTTCTGAACCAATAATAGCAAGTTCTGCTACTAATTCATGGTTGTAATTTTTTTCAATTTCGGTTTTTTTTGCTAACACTTTTGCAATTAATGGTTCCCATCGTTTATCTGCATGAAGAGAAATCAAATCTTTATCATTTGTTATTTGATTATAATTTGAATAATCCCTCTTATTGACTAAGTTATTTAACTGAAAAAAAGAACTGTCGGAATTATTTGCTAAGGCCCAACTACATGCTGCATCATATCGATGAAAATAATAGGCTTTCCAGCCTAACGCTTCGAAAGCATTTGAAAAAGAATTAGCTGATAATTTATAGTCTTTTGATTCATAGGCTTGATAAGCTATTTTTACTAGAGAATCATATTTAGCAGGATTATCTTGGCTATTCGCAATGCCATTTTGTGCTATAAGAAATACGGAGAGTATGATTTTTTTCATGGTTTTGTAATGAGTGAAATGCAAAATTATGAAAAAATTTAATTGTAAAATTGTATTATTGGGACAGGGGGTATGATAGATGGAGGATTGATGGAGGATGGAAAACTGGGGGGGATTAACTG
>OBEQ012520415.1_pt1 | contig 36071 bp, 28 predicted proteins | sample 1670901 | NCBI WGS metagenome assembly OBEQ01 (sample SAMEA104232315, study PRJEB22302) | groundwater metagenome | biome: forest; feature: aquifer; material: groundwater | place: USA | collected 2011-08-07 | depth 5.4 m | reverse complement strand
TTAAAGACAAAAATCCAACGCCGCAATTTATATTTGCTGATGACGACAAAAACGCCTTTTGCTATAACCCCATTTGGTCGGCAGATAGCCGCTATCTGTATTTTGTCTCTTATAAAAAAAATGCCACGTATGATGATGAGATGAAGATTAAACGCTACGATTTTCAGCGCGCCACCAGCGATGTGCTAATTGATAATGCTGGTTGGCCAAGCTTATCGACCGACGGCAAGCGACTCACTTATCTATCAGTCAACCATCACAGCAAAAAGCGCGCATTATGGACCGCCAACAGTGATGGCAGCAATCCTCAGCAATTAGTTGCCGAAGACGTTTTATACGATTTAAATTTACCGCTCTTTTCTATCGATGGTCAGTGGATCTATTTTGCCGTGCCGCAAAAGCCGGTGCTGACCTGGTATCAGAGATTGTCACCCCTTAGTCTGGCTTATGCCCATGGCAATCACGATGTACCCTCGCGGTGGGGGCGCATCAGCACGCAAGGCGGCAATCCTGAAATATTAAATACTGCGCCATCTCAAATATATTTTGGGCAGTTCTCTCCGGATGGGCGTTATCTCGGGTACACCAGTGATAAAGGTTTTCATATTTGGGATGCCACAACGCAGCACGAGAGTCTATTATTGAAATCGCGAGCGATGCGTGGGTTTACTTGGCTTTAATATTCCGTTACTTTCTGTTTTTGAACGGAGTCTGCAATGCGTATTAAGCAAAAACTATTCTTAGCTATTTTTATGGCGAATCTATTGTCGATTCTGACCATGTTTGCGATCAATTCACTCAGTTTTAAACAAGGCTTTCTGCATTACATCAACGAAGTTGAGATCAAACGTTTTGAGCCGTTTATGAGTGCTTTGGTGGACGGCTACAAAAAATCCAGGCAATGGGATTGGATTTTAATAGATCATTGGCGACCCTGGCAGCTGTTAATCGAACGTTTTGTGTTGCAGCCAGATTCGACTGCCAGTGAAGAATCATCGCACAACCCACCACACCCACCGCCGGATCTTCCACCGCCAAATCGTCCAGCACTAGGAGATAATGCTCCTCCACCATTTTCTCCGCGACCGCCAGGGCCGGCCATGATGCCACTATCGTTTGACCCACGCTTGCAATTATTAGATGCCGAGAAGAATTTATTAATTGGCACAGCCGATTTAGTTGCCAGGGCGGAATTAATTCCATTAGAAGATGAAGGCAAGGTTATTGGTTATTTAGGTTACCTTAGCCGGCATGAAATTTCCTCCGAATTAGACCTCGTCTTTTTCGATCAACAGAAGCAGATGTTTTTATTTGTCGCTCTTGGCGGGCTGCTGATTTCTGTTGCAATTGCGCTCCCGCTCGCGGGATTGTTTGCGAATCCTATTCGTCGCATGGCAGAGGGCACCCAGCGCTTAGCAGCGGGCTACTACGATACACAGTTTAAAAGTGATTCGGCCGATGAACTCGGCAATCTGACCCATGATTTAAATAATTTAGCGCAAACACTTCAACGTAATAAGACAGCCCGCCAGCAGTGGTTCGCGGATATTTCCCACGAGTTGCGCACTCCCCTATCGATACTTAAAGCGGAAGTCGAGGCCCTCCAAGATGGCATCCGGCCTATCAATCGGGAAGCGATTGATCTGTTACAAATTGAAATCGAGCAATTAAACTTTCTGGTAAGTGATTTATCTGATCTTGCGCTGTCAGATATCGGTGCCTTGAACTATGATAAGCAGCAGGTGGATCTTGTCGGTGTCATCCACTATGTCATCGATCAAAGCCGAGATATGCTATTGAGCAAGGGCATTGCAGTGGAATTTCTACCGGCCCAAGAATCTCTCTATTTTTTGGCGGATCAACAACGCTTAATGCAGCTGTTCTCAAATCTACTGCAAAATACCTTGCGCTACACCGCAGTGCCCGGAAATTTACGTATAACCGTGATCGTAAAACAAGAGGTTGAAAGTTTTTGGGATGAAACGACTCAAAACGACAAGCTGGGCCAACCAAAAAATTCCGGCAAAAAGCAATTCATCGAAATTACCTGGTGTGACTCAAAACCGGGAGTGAGTGATGAAGATCTGCCTCGATTATTCGATCGGTTGTTTAGAGTAGAAACATCTCGCAACCGCCATACGGGGGGTTCAGGATTAGGCTTGGCCATTGGCAAAAATATTGTTGAAGCGCATGGTGGGAGAATTTCCGCGTATCATTCGCCGCATGGTGGGTTGGGAATTCTTATCATTTTTCCGCTATAAAATGTGATGTTTATTAATGAAAAAACAAATTCTCATAGTCGAAGATGAAATCAAAATCGCCACGCTGCTGCGCGATTATTTGCAGAGTGAAATTTACGGTGAAACTTATCAGACTCATCTGCTTGCCAATGGCGATGAGGTTGTCCCCTGGCTGAAGTCGCACACAGTTGATCTCATGCTATTGGATGTGATGTTGCCGGGTAAAAACGGAATGGTACTCTGTAAAGAAATTCGCGGTTTTTCGACTATCCCTATCATTATGGTCACGGCGCGCATTGATGAAATCGATCGATTACTCGGGCTTGAGTTGGGCGCAGACGATTATATTTGCAAACCCTTTAGCCCCCGCGAAGTGGTTGCTCGAGTCAAAGCAGTGCTTAGGCGTGGCCAATCCTCCAATACCACCTCGACACCTCTGTTGTTGGACAACGCCACGCTCAAAGCCGTTCTCTGTGGTAAAACGCTTGATTTGACCGTGGTCGAATTTCAATTATTAAATGTCATGTATCAGCAGCCGGGAAAAATTTATTCGCGCCATCAGTTAATGAATCATATTTATCGCGACCACCGTGTTGTAAGTGATAGAACCATCGACTCGCATATCAAAAAACTTCGCAAGAAAATAACCGATATAATGCCTGAGCAGGAAATTGTCCATTCCGTTTATGGCGCCGGTTATAAATATGAATGGCAGGAGGACGACATACCCAAAAAGGACTCCCAACTTTAATTTGTTGTCGTTGACGAATGATCATTGGGTAGTCACATATTATTTTTATGGCGGAAATCATATCATACGCCAGCAAGCTTTTTTAATTTACGACAAAACCATAAGCCCAACTCAATGACATGTTAGTCGAAGAGAAGAGGCTCGCCAGATAGATTCGCAGGAGTGGAAGAAAGGGATAGACCATGGAAAAAATGCAAAAATCACTGATCCTAGTGGGCCTCGCTGTTGTTGTAGGGGTGATTTTGGGATTAACAACGCCAGCATTAGCGACAGCACTCTCGCCAATAACCAAATGGGTATTGCAACTGATTAAGGTGGCTGCCGCGCCGTTGGTGTTCTTAGCGGTGATTGAAGCCATTCTGCGTTACAAGTTAGAAGGTCGAGATTTCCTAAAATTGTTGGGCATTACCTCTATCAATGCGAGTGTGGCCATTACTATTGGCTTGCTGGTGGCAAATATTTTCCAGCCCGGCCAGTACCTTCCTCCCATCGCTCACAACACCGCGCAGACACTAAAGCAAATCGACTTCTTAGACCTGGTGTCGAAACAGTTGCCCACCAGTATTGTGCAGCCGTTTGCCGACAACAGCATCATGCCCATCGTGCTGCTGGCCATTGTCGCCGGTTTTGCCTGGCGTAATGTGCGGCAGAGGCAGCTCGGCGATAACTTACAGTTAATGAGCGAGTGTGAAACCTTAGTGACAATCGGCCGCGAGATGGCAGAGACGATTTTACTGTGGATGGTGAAGCTGGTGCCCATCGCCATTCTCTTAGCGATTGCCAAAATCACTGCCGAACACGGTTTGCAGGCGTTTGCCGGCCTGCTGAAGTTTGTCGGTCTCTGTCTCATGGGAATGGTGATTCATATTCTATTTACCTACAGCTTGTGGTTGCTGCTGTGGGTTCGCATCAGCCTTGTGAAGTTCTGGCGCGAGGCATTGCAGCCGGTCATCTATGCCTTTGCGGTGAATAGTAGCCTAGTAGCACTACCTCTTACCCTGAAGTCTCTCGATAATCTCGGTGTTTCACGCCGTGCCTCGACGCTTGCTGCCTGCATCGGTACGAACCTCAATAATGATGGCATTATCCTCTACGAAGGCTTTGCGCTGCTTGCTATTGCGCAGGCTTCTGGCATAGATCTGTCATTAACAAGCCAGTTGTTTGCGGCAGTCTATTGCATCATCGCAGCCATGGGGGTTGCAGGCGTGCCGGAAGCCGGCATTGTCGCGCTGACACTGGTGCTCGGCGGATTGGGTATACCGGTCGAGGCTCTCGCCGTGTTATTGTCAGTTGACTGGCTTATTGCCCGCTCGCGATCGTTCTTGAATGTCACCTCAGACATGGTTGGTTCGCTTGTTTTGGATCGGTGGATTGGCAATCCACAGGGCCAAGCTGAAGTCATAGATACTTCTATACCATCACCATCCGCTGGGTCCCGAACAATATAACGAGAGAGCTTTTGAGATAGGTTCAAGTTGCTATTTGGTATGACGCTTGAAAAACTCCCAGATAACATCTGTGCCATTTAGCGACGTACTTGGAATATCACCGCGGCGACCACCCGGACGCCCGCCTGGCCAGGCATGGCCGTTGTCTTTAATAAGGTATAACTGGACAGTCTGGTTCATGGGGCACTGATACTGCCACAGAATAATTTGCCCTTGATCGTTTTTGTCGGAAAGGTTTGAGCAGCCATTGGTGTTAGCCCAGAAAACAGCTTGCGCCAGCGCAGGTTGCGTCGGTGTGCCATCCCAGGTGCGAGCGAAGCGGCCATTAGGAGGACCGCCCTGATAGGGAACCGACTCATCCAACATGCCGTTAAGCATGATGGCTGATACCGGATGTGCTGGCTTTTTTTCATCGCCGAATAGCGTCGCAACCACAGGGGCAATTGCCGCGAGTCTGTTGGAGAGTTCTATGCCGAGTCTATGCGTCATCAGCCCACCGTTAGACATACCTGTCGCATAAATACGTTTTGGATCGACAGCATAGTCCTGGATGAGTTTGTCAATGAGAGCGCTGATGAATCCAACATCGTCCACTCGGTTTTTCATGGCGTAACCGCAACAATGACCCGCATTCCAGGTTAGGAATTTGCCAATACGTCGGCCCGTTCCCTCAGGATAGACAACAATAAAACCCTCCTTTTTGGCTTTATCGGAAAAACCCGTCATGTTTTCCGCATTAGCGGCATTGCCACCGCCGCCATGCAAAACCAGCACAAGCGGCAGTTGGCCGTTGCGATGTGCTGGCTCACCCGGAGCGCGTATCACATAACTCCGCTTGAGCCCATTATAATGTAGAATTTGTGGCTGCTCAGCAGCGGTTTTTTCTCGGTCCGCTGCAAAGGCTGCGCTATTGAAGCCAAACAGCAATCCAATAATCGTCGCGATGAAGACCCGCCAGATAACATTGTGCATTGATATTTTCCCACTATGTTGGCTCTTAGGAAATCGTTACGATCTCTTTAGTAGTCCGTTTAGTATTGCCTGCTGAGTTTAACACTGCGAGTGAATCGCCGGATTAATACTTACATGATACTTCAACGGTTTTAGGACTCCAAAGTGGGACAATTAAGTTGGGTATAAATGATGTCAAACCATTCAAAAAGGTCAGTTCGGTTTTAACAGAGCTCCAATCGCTATTACCGCATTCATTTTTTAAATTAACTGGATCACTTACCTCAATCAACGCAAAAAGAATATTATGATGCCATTTTTCTTGGGTTGTTACATCTGATGATACTGCACCATTGTCAAAATAGATGGTACTACAGCCATTAAGAAAGCTGGTTAACATGACTGGGATAATCAATTTTTTCATACAATATCCATATACTGAGGTAATGGTTCAAGTGGATTTTCAATATTTAATTACTGACACCATACTTTTACAGTATGCGGTGCATAAATACCTAGGGTCAGGCCCGTTAGCAGACCATCAACAAATGTTTGTTGTGACTGCATTTGCTCTACCGGTCTGCCATTACACACTTCAACGACATTAACTCTCTGCTCTCCAACGAGTCCGGCGATGAAAAATGATTTTCTTTGTTGATAGGTTGGCTCTGTCGATAATTTTCCGCTAAATTCAGGATTTATCGTCACTGTTGAGCATCCTTGCATGACTACAACGGCGGCCATCATGGTTAGCCTTTTTAGTACCATATTAATCTCCAGCTATCTAATATATTGGCATGTCACAAAAACATAGCAGCATTCGTAAAAACTACCAAATATAAAGTTAGAAATACAAACTGATAGAAAGATCGGGGTCGAAGAGAAGTTGCCGGGTATTGAAGGGGGCGCCATTATAGGGGTCATGTAGTGTAGGGACAGGATGACCCCCTGTAATCTCACGAAAGCCTAAGAGCATTTATAGACAACTAAACCGAAAAGCATCATCTAAATATAAAGGCAAAACCAGCGTACTGAACTGCATATTCAAAGACTCACTACACATCGCATTCCTGGCGGATACATCGTTGATGTAGTCTTGTTTATATTCAGCCTGTAGTACCGGTTTTCCATTGTCGATAAAAGGTGACAGCTTGTCGCATTGAGTATATTCAAAGCATTGTTCATTCACTGCAAAATCAAAGTAGGACTCAAGTTCATTGATTTGGTCGAGGTCGTTCTTTAAACCCACCGACAAATCCCGTAAATGTGCCTCGTTAGCAATCAGGCGATTAAATGCAAGTTGGTCAGTTGCGGAGAGATTAAATCCGGAACTGTTGTCGTAACCATCCATATTATCTGGCTCAACACCATCGCAACCTTTTTCTTTCGCAAGATCAAGGCGGCTTTTCATGATAGAACTAACGTTGTCAGTACGGATATCCAGCCAACGTTCGCCAGGCCAGTCAACAAGCGAAGAGCCTAAATCACTGGTAGTAAATTGGTTGGCATCAGGTCGCCATTCTTCATAAGAACCCGCTGAAAAATAGCAAACAACCTTTATACCTGTTGCTTGCAGTTGTTGAATTAACTCCACCGATGAATCAAAAAGATCAATATCGTAGATTTCTACTTCGTAGGATGTGTTCACTGCATTGTTCAATTGCCATTGCCAGGTAACAAACGTCGCTGGACGATACCAGTCGCCTTCGGTAAGCGGGGATGTATTTGGATCGTCAGAAGTCTCCACATCATCCTTGTCCGATGAATCCCCGCCAGTACATGCGAAGAGCATCAGTAATAGTAAGAGTTGAAAAAGCAGTGTTCGCATTGGTTTTCCTTATTGAGTTGCTTAACGCGGAGATAATCGTTGCCCTGTAGTAGCTTCTGATAGCTGAAGGAGTCGCCTTCAATGAATATCCCAACGTGCGCCAGCGTACGGTGACCTCGCTTATTTATTGTCATTGTATCTCATCTTCAATTTTTTAAGCATATACCGCATTTCTCCCGTCTGCCTATGTCCTAGTACCAGGCGAAGAAAGCTGTATGTATTTCATGGCGCAATGATTGAGATACATTGGTTCGTCATGTGAAATTCGTATAGAAGAGCAAACGCCTTGGCAATAGAGTGTCTATCGCCAGCCAGTGATCGTACCCTATATTTATTTGCAATCAAAAAACCTTTAATGGATAAAACATATGAACACAATCAACGGATATTCTAGTCGATCTTTATGGCTTACTATCTTACTACTAATAGCCTTTGTACACCCGAACACATTAAAGGGGACATCCATCATCTCATTTCAATTATATGATTTAGGTAGTCATGAAGGTGAAGTTTATGTTCAAACTATGGATGCATTAAAACTAATAGTAAAAGGGGAATTATTTAAGCCTGTTAATAAACGATGGTATTAGGCTTTATTGGCCTTCAGATGTGAACCAGTATCCAACGCCCCAATGCCTAGCTGCAACAGGTGCTTATCATTTCATCGTATTAGACCGCTAGCCGAAAATATAACTTCTTTCTACCACCAAGGTTCAATATACGTTTTCGAGCGCCCCCGTTAGTATTCAGCATAACGCTATACAAGCTAAAAATTCTTATTACTTTGAAAAAGTATATTTTGCTAAAGCAATTACTCATCCCACAGAAGAACAACTAGGAGTAGGTAAAAAATGTTTAAAGGAAAAATATTAAGTTTATCCATTATTGCAGCATTCCACACGATAGCCGTTAGCAGTTTAGCGAATGCTGAGATTAGTTCCGGGAACTGGGGTTTTGAGAATAATGGAACTCTTGCCAATTCAGTCGCAGATGTAGACATTAACTTGAATCAGGCCCGGGATATTATTCAAAATGCCGACACACCGAATGAAGTTTATGTTATTGGTATTATTGATACAGGAATAAGTGCAGCACAGACAAAACTCACCAGCCAACTTTTTGTCAATCCAGCGCCGACTCAAGGCGATATCCACGGGATGGATTATGTGGCAGCGACACCGACTGGAGTTGGTCCTGGTCAGCTCAAGGATTATTCTGACAGTAATAACGGCACCGCACTTGCCGGCCCTGTCACTGAAGCTTTACTAGGGAGGAATATGAAGATTGCCACCTGGATTCTCGTCCACACAGTTGATCTTGCGCCCTTTGCAGGAGCGGCACTTCCTGCTCCCTTGAATGCTAGCATGTTCCCATTACTAAAGGATGTCTCATCACCCAATGATATGGCAGCCTGTATTAATTACTTCACAGACCTTAATAATGCGAACAACGGTGTCAAGGTGTTGGCTACTGTTACATCCATGGGTTCTTCCGGTCGTATTCCACAGGGCCGCTGGGCTGGCAATATATTTGAATCTTTAGCAACGACAAATCCGCTTGTTAAGCCTCTGTTGGCAGGTGCGCTCAATAATTTAACTCAGAGTTTTTGCACGAAATTCCCCACTTTGGTCACCTCGGGAGTGAACTGTACGGCAGATCCTGTGGCAGCCATAGCTGCAGTTAAAACAGCGTTGGCACAGGTCGACCTGAACCATGTCGTGAGTGCAATCCAAGGGGGCGCCTATTATTACCCTAAAGGTCATGCTGCTTTAAGTGATGCTTTAAGTGCGCAAGAAGATGCAGGCATCCTCTATATTAGTGGAGCTGGCGATAACGGCAGGCAAGAAAATTTGGTAGTGGACACTTGTCCGGGACAGGAAGATGCTACAGATCCGAATTTATGTTCGTCGGGGGGAATTAGATTCATTCAGCCAGAACTTCATTATCCAGGCGCGCTGAAAATGTCTCACATGATTAATGTTACCGCGGCTGATCCGGCAGGAAAACTTGGCACCAACATAACAAGCTCCAGTACTTATGGGCATGTTAGCAACTGGGGCAGTGCTGTTGATGTTGCTGCGCCCGGCTATGCTATAAGTGTTTTAACGGGGGTTTCTCCGTCGATGACATTCGCTCATTATAATGCAGTGTTAGCATACTTGAATGCTCATCCAGAGCTACTCTCAGCCGACTACGTCAAGAGCATCATTAAATCACTCAAAGCAATATCAAAGTCGAATGAAACCATAGCTCAATATATTAATGGCCAAGGACCATTGCAGCTCGCTTTTAGTATGCAGGAAGTTATTACACTGGCCGGCAATGCAATGACCCCTGCCCAAACTACAGGGACAACACTGGAGTTTGTTAAGATGGTTCTGAGTTCAGACTATGCTGCACAAGCTCAGGATTATAAACTCTATAATGGAAATGGCGCTGCTGCCGCATTCACTGCCGCTACTGCTGCTATGATTAAATTAGATAATCAAGATAAGTCTGCTGCCGAAATTAAAGCGCTTTTGTTGAGTAGCGGCATAAATTTACCGGCAGCATCCACGCAATCCGTTGCTACGGGCAAAATGTTGCGCGCTGCAGATGTAGATGTGAATGGAAGTAATCGTGGTGCACTAACTTGCAACAACACAACTTTTCAGAAAACAGTTGAGCCTACATCAACAGCAACACAATTCATCGCCGCAGGGGGCACAGTTTCGCTTGCAGCGATTGGCCTAAATTGTGGGGAGACAGCTAATGTTGTGGTATCTGCAAAAAATAGGACCACCGATTTAACATTGCCGAATATAGCGTTAACCCCAAGTGGTGACGTAGGTGAAGTTAATCTTGCCTGGGCACCTCCAGTTATAGATTCCAACTATCAGTTGACTTGGCAAAATTCTTATGGAGGCGATACCACTGTTAATGTTGCTTATGGAAATCCTGTTCCACGCTTGAATGCTCAACAAACCAATATTTTTGGATTCATCAAATACATCGTACTTAACTGGACGGATGCAGCTTATGGCACACCTGGGAAAGCGGTAAATGTGTTTCAGAATGGCTCAATTATCTACACTGGGACGGCTTCTCAATATAACAATTTGCGCCAAACTGGCGGCAAGTACAAAATATGTTGGGCGGGAACATCTACTTGTTCAAACACAATTGTGGGTCTGTAGAAATACGACCCATATTTATAAATTATTCTAGGAGCAATTACCCCAAGTAGATACACTAAATGGCGGCGCAATTGCCCAAAGCAAAGTTCATTCTGAATGCTAACAATGAACTTCTCGTGCCAAGTTGGATGGAATCAATGCACGGGAAAGCAGGGAAGCGACGCCCCATTTATACCAACAATATAAAGCAGAAGTGGGTACGGACATTCCGTACCCTTTTTTTTCAGAACCCACATACCAGCCTATTCAAATTGCAATATCAAAGATTAGCAGTTTAGTTAGTTCATTAAATTTCTTGATGGCGAAGCCCAATCAGGAGAAGCCAAAACAGGACAGCCCCCTCCCCCGCTACATTCTTTTCTGCGTCATTCATTTTTTAATGGTTGGCGACAACCTTCACACTGTTATCGACAGTATCAGCACTGATAAAACCAATATATTCAGGGTTCGAAGCAACCAATTTTTTTATCGCCTCACTATCCTCATACTCGATAGGTGGAGAACCTTCGCCAGCAAATAACATCCTCGCCCAATAAGACCTGAGTTGGTTACCCGTTTTCTGTAAATAGAATTCGGTGAAGGCAACAGTTTCATCTGCAGATCTGAGCAGTGAAATGGGCACAGCCTTTTGACCATTGGGAAATTTGCGGGTTTTACCCAAATAAATATTTTCAATGGTCTTTGGTGTGATGGTGCTGTCATTGCTCGGATGCACTATGACAACGATATCTGCATACGTGCATGGGCAGAGTAGGATTAGGATAAAAAGTGCGAGGACTCTGGTTGTCATCTCTGCAACTCCTTAAAATACGAAATCAAGCGCGATGGTTAAGATTGTCGAATCACCCTCGCCATCATCGTCATTGTGGAACACCGGATTAGGCTGTCCCGTGAAAGGGTTAAAACCGTCGTCGGCAAAAAAGCTCAGATCGAATTTTAAAGCTACGTTGTCGCCGATGTTATGTCTAACACCAATGCTCGTCGTATCGTGCTCCTCAAAAGGTTTATCAAGATCGAACTTAGACCATAAGAGATAATAGGTGTTGAGATTGTGTTGGTAATTCAGTGAACCGAAGTAAGATGAATAAAAAGGTTTATACTCGTTGTACTCCGCCAGAATGGAAAGATTGCCAAAGCTCAAGGTGAATGCAGCATCAAAAAATGAGATGTCTTTGGTGTCACCAACACCATCCAATAAATCGTCTAGTTCAGCTTCGGTGTAGGAGAGCCTAAGGTTTAGAAAATCATAACTGCCGTCGGCAACCAATCCAATGATCTGTTTAAAATCTCGATCTACATCCCCACCAAACAGATAACTCATCAGCTCGGAGTTTTCCTCCTTCTCGCGCCCCAAATAGGTGGATAGTCTGATTGGTATAGATTCGCTGCCAGTGAGATAATTTACTCTGAGGCCATTATAATTCACTACATCTAATGAATAGGTATCGGCCGGTACACGCACCCATGGGTAAGCGAAGCCGACGTCCATAAATTCGGAATATTTATATACCGGCATACGCAGCCGACCAACTTGAATATCAACGCTGTCATTAAAAAAATAGGTTAAGTACATCCATTCAAGTTGCGGCTCCCATTCATTTGCACCACGCGTCATCATCTGTAGCGTGAGATTGAGATCTTGCTGAATCGGAGCGCGCGCCTGAATACCTAATTTTGTTTCTTGACCGAAGTCGAAGTTGTCATCATAAACACCGAGATTAGGGTACTCTGCAATATAACCATCACCCTTAACCACTGTACCCAAAACCGCGGAACCAAAACCACTCACGGAAATTTCTGCCGAGGAATATTGTGTTGCAAACAAGAGAGAGAGAAGCGTTAGCCGTCTTTTCATAGCATTCCTGTGCTCCAAAGCAGGTTATGTCAAACGTTATCGATTATTTCAGATCTGATAAACGGATTTCTGCAGATGCTGGTCAATATCATTACTTCAGGTGCAGTATAGTCAGTAATATCTTATCCGCAATTTTAACTGCAAGACATCCACTCTCCTTCGAGCAAAGTACATTTGGGGGTGCTACAACGCAATACACTACGCGCACTTGCTCACCTAAGAACATGCATGAATTTCCCAAAGTGCGCCAGCGTACGGTCACTACGCTCATTTACTGTCATCGTGTCTCATCTTCCATTTTTTAAGCACATACTGCAATTTTCCCTTCCACCTAAGTCCTAGTGCCAAGCGAAGAAAACTGCACTGCATGTATTTCATGGTGCAATGATTGAGATACATTGGTTCGTCATGTGAAATCCGTATAGAAGAGCAAACCCCTTGGTGCATCTTAATGGCTTCGATCGTAACAGCGATAAACTCCAATTGGGTCTATACTGGTCCAAAATCTTCCGAAAAAAACTCTGAGAGATTGGCAATACTAAATTGATCAAAACCTACAGCAGGAAGTTAATCAACAGAAATTAGCAGGAAGGTAATCGCAATGAAGATAATTAAATTTTTTTGGACAATACTCTTCCTGATAGCCATTGCCTCGTGCGGAGGTGGTGGTGGCAGTAGTGGAGGCGATACTGGATCAATTTCTGACGACACCGCGGATGACGATAGCGATGGAAATCCTTCGGATAGTAGTGATGACAGTGCTGATGACAGTACTAATGACAGTACCGAAACAAGCGAAACCATATCCGGTTCCGTGGTGAAAGGTCCGGTCACGGGTACAACTGTCACATTTTTCAGCTTGAACGACGACGGCAGTAAAGGTGTCACACTGGGAACTACCACCACCGATAGCAACGGCAATTACACGGTAACGCTGAACCCTGCCCCGACATCGCCCTTTCTGGCGGAGACATCTGGCGGCAGCTATGTAGACGAAGCGACGGGCACCATTAGCACACTTTTGAGCAATGACAGTTTAAGTGCAGCACTACTTGCAGGAACTACTCGCGCAACCATAACCCCACTGACTCATATTGCCGCGGCGCGGGCACAAGCGTTGGCGGCAGCGGGAACCCCACTTGCAACGGCAATTTCTTCATCCAACACCGGCGTGGCAACACAATATGGCATAGAGAACATTATTACTACTCTGCCCCCTGCCGCAAACAACGCTGACCGTGTGGCGACATCTACACGAGCTGAAAGAGTTTATGCATTGGTGCTGGCAGGGTTCGCCCAACAGGCGAATGAATTGAATGTACGGCCAATTGATCTTGCCAACGCGTTGGCGGAAGATGCCAAGGATGGTCTCTTCGATGGACAAAATGCAGGTGCTGCCATCAGCGTGAACACGATCGGCGGTGCTTCACTATCCCTGCCAATCACTGCTGGCACAACTGACATGCAGTCGGCTATCAATGCTTTTATCGCCTCAATCAATAACATGACTAATCTTACGCAAGTCAACATGCCACTTACGGCCCTTAATCTTGGCGTAAATACCGCAGGCGCACTCTATGGCAGCTTGCCGACCTTACCCGCAGCGGAATCTTTTCAGTCTTACACGACCGAGTTGACTGCAACTGGCGGCACTCCACCCTATACCTGTGCATTGAAAGTGGGCTCAGTGTTACCAGCGGGATTTTCTCTGGTGCCTAGCACCTGCCAAATCTCCGGAACTGCCTTGGGCCTGGAATCAATCTCTACACCTTTCACCGTGACCTTAACAGATTCAGCAGTTCCACCAGCTTCGGTAGATCTCGTTGAATTACGCATCACGACAGTTGTACCCGGACCAACTCTCATACCCGTGGCGGGAGAATTGACAGTAAATGTGAGCGGTTCTACTCAAGTGGCAACTGCAACTGGTGGCACTGAACCCTATTACTTTGCGCATGACAGTTTTGCCTATGGCGCCCATCCGCTAGGTACAACTCTAGATGTGAACGGAAATTTAGCGGGAAAGACCACTCAAGAAGGGGCATTCCAGTTTCAGGTCTGCGTTATTGATCTTGTCGGTGCGAAGGATTGTCAGATGACTTCGGTGACAGTGAACCCAGAGGTGATCGAATGCACCCTTCCTGAAATCCTGCTAGACGATGAGACTTGCGGTTTAGCAACGTGCATCTTGCCTGAGGTTCTGCAAGAGGACGGATCTTCTTGTGGCGCACCAACCTGCATATCACCTGAAGTCCTGCAAGAAGACGGGTATTGTGGTGTAACAACCTCCTCCTACTGTGCATGTGTTTTCGACGTTTATGCAACGGACTTTGGCCCTGGTGGCGCATGGTATTGTCATGATACCACCGAATCTGATAACCCAGGTTTTTTAACTTCGCCAGGCGTCTGCGAATGTAGCGCAGATCTTTACCAAGTATGCCAATAAAATAAACGAAGGCACTGTACAAACAAGGGTCATACAAAGCAGAATTCCTTTGTTATGCTTTTTCATTTATTTGCTATACTCATGTCGATCGTTTACTAAACTATTGTGAACCAAATCTATTGTGAACCAAATACATGCTGAATTTTTGGCGAGATATTTTTTAGTGAATAAACTCAATTGATCACAATCTACTTTGGGGAATAGATAACAGTGGCAGAATCGCAATTTGGGCTAGATGTTTTTCTTATTATAATTCTGGTCGGCACCATCGCAGGCGCGGTAATTTTTTTTAAACGACTGCAACAAAAATTCAATGCAACCCTTCTCCAAGAAAGACTCCTCTATCTTGAAAAAGCACAAAAGGAAAAAACACAAAACGAAAAAATGCAACACGAAAAGGCACAAACCGAAAAAGCACAAAATGCTATTGTGCTTTCATCAAGCGAAAAGTTACAGATTGCCATAAAGTCTCTCTCCCGACTAATCAACGAAATCACTGCAAAATACAAATCTGCTGCAGGTAGAGACAAATTGAATTTTATCGAATCGGACCCTGATGAGATTCAACTGTTGGTCATTCGCGCACGCTTCTTGGAGTTTGAACGTAAAGCTTTGGCAAAAAAATTCTCCTCAAAGGAGCATTTTACTGCACTCAAAAGCCTTCTATCCCGCTACGCCAAAACCATCAACCAATCAAGACTTGGATCGATTCAGAAAACAATTCGAACGCTGCAGGCTAAGATCAAAGCTCAACAAGTTCGACTCGAAAACCTGCATGAAGTCGAAGCGACCTCTACCGAAGCGCAAGTGGCATTAAATAAAGCCAAAGGGTTGATATCACGCATAAGGTTAGTCAATGAATCACTGCTTGATTCGAACACTGACGACTACACTCTCGCCTCTATAAAAGCAGAAATGATTGCCATTGAAGAAGGCTGCGCGAACAAGCCAGAGGACTACCAAAGCGTGCATGCCCTAATAAATGAAGATGACGAATTCGAACTTGATCTGGTCAGCCCAAAAAAGAGATCCTCCAAGGAGCTATCGACAGAAAAGCAAGGCATTTCGAGTCAAGAGTCTGTGGCAGACAAGAGTCTAACGCTGCTGGATAAGGAATTAGAATACCTAATATATATTGCCGAAGAACAGCGGCAAAAGATCAATGAACTTAATCGACAACTCAACGCAAAAGCAGGCACGATGCCTGACGAGGAAATAAATCTCATCATCGAAAGAATTTCAAAGTTAGAAGCAGAATTATCCGAATCAGAAAATCAAGTTAAAGCCCTGGAAAGCGAAATTAACACCCTGACAAAAGAGCTCAAACAATTTACTACCAACAACGAGCACGACACAGGCCTGCATGAGACACATAAAACCCTGCACGAAGAAGATCAGGAATTCGAAGATCCTAATCAAACTGAAAACAGCTTTGAAGAAACTGTAAGTGAATCTACCGGATCACCAGTAATTGTGAATGCAACAAACACTGAATCAGCAGCACAGTATCATTTGATTTTTCAGGAGAATGAGGCACTCAAAGCTAGCGCTTTACACCAACAGATGCAAATGAATGACCTGAATACCACCATCAATACGCTGCAAGAAGATAAAGATAAGATTGAATCCAGCCTAAACGTGTTGAGCGACATAAACACAGCTAATGCACGAGCGGTGAAATTCTTAAAGGAACTGAGTACTGCCCATAAAACCGAAGACGTTGCTAATTGCCTCATAAACTATGCGCGTGCTTGGCAGGTTATTGTGCATGTACTGATACGAGGCATCAACGGTTTGGCATCCTTTTCCTCCGAGGGCTCCTTCACAGCAGAAGATCGCAGCTTGATAGAAAACAGAGACGCGCCCAAAAATGTCTATGAAGTGGATAATAAGATAGTGATTCGCAATGAGCTCATCGCCCTTGTGCTGCACCGTAATGATACCGAGAAACAGTCCAATCTGCTGCTTGATGCTTGGGTTGCACAAACAGGCGTTGCGGATAAGCACGCCCGTAGACTACAGGTGGAATGGCTATCTACGGGGGAAAAGCAGAGCCTTATCGAGGCCGCCAAAAAAGCCACGGAAAATCTTGCGGTAAATATTCAGTATCAAAAGAATGAAAGAGAAAAGATCTTAAACGAATTCTTGAAAACGTTGAACAATATAACGATGAACAATGTCATGGAAGACCAACAACTTCCCGTTGAGCAGCTACGTCTGCTAAAGGAGACGGCAGAGCGGTCAAAAAGCCGCTTGGATCTGTTAGCCAAAAGTCACGGTTTGCTGGACCAGCCATTCAAAGAACTTATTCGCAGGATGGAATAAAAGTCCAATCAGAAGAGCAATCAGCAGCCGTCCAAGCAAGGCATCCAACTTCAAATTTTAAAAAACAGATAATTAAAATTAAACCAAAAGTTTATCAATAGATAATATAAATCGCCACAGCGACAATCATTAGCGCCAAAAGGGACATCCATCTTTTAGGATCATCAGAGGTTGGCATCCAAAAATTCTTGAACTTTCTTTTTATACTCGTCTGGATAAAGATTATATAATTTGGAATGTTCAGCATTTTTTGCGATCCATATGTTCTTGATGCCTAGAGTAACGTCGAAAAGATTTTTTGATTGCTGATAAGGCACCAGGCGGTCGCCGGTGCCATGCATAATAAATATTGGTTTGTGGTTTCCCTTTAAAACTTCAATGGCTGATGGTGTTTTTAACCCGCCTATGCGCCACATGACGATTTTTGCTAAAGCTCGCATTAGCCAAGGAGGTAAGTTATTCCCATTGTATTTGGTATTTTCGAACAGACTTTCTATGCTTTCAAAAGGGTTCTCAGCGATTACGGCGTCAATTTCATCGGACTTTATTGCGAGAATTGAAGCAACCGCTCCTTGCGAAGTACCTATTAAGGCCACTTTTTCTGCGCCTTTTTCCTGTCGCACATACTTAGCAGCGTGTATAAGATCTTGATGCTCCCTTACACCAAAGGAAACACCCAAATTGTCTCCATCGGATATACCATGTTCGCGACTATCAAAGAGTAGAACCGAGTAACCAGGCGTATTAAATATTGGTAGATGTCTTAAAAAACTGCGGCGATCGGAACCTCCACCATGTGCAGCGATAATTACCTTTTTTATATTAATGCCATGACCGGGAATAAACCACCCTCTGAGAATGGAACTCCCCTCCGTAGAAAATTCTACAGTTTCAAATTCAAGGCCAAGGTCTAACTTTGGGTTCCGCACATTCCCTTGCCATATATGATAATGGTCATGTTCTTGAGTGATTATTTTAAGTTCCTTCGAACCCCCTTTATACATTGACCATGAAGGATACAAGCTCATCGTCGACATAGAGAATAGTGCAAACAGTGAGATTATAAATGCACAGAAAATAAAAATACTCAGCGCAATGCTATACTTTTTATTATTAGATTTCATTTCCTGGTTTTTCCCGACTTCTGTACTTAGGTTATGGTAATATTCTGGAAGGTCATGCGCAAACTGGTTTATGAGTAGTGTTAAAATACCTTATGTCTAAGATCTGAAGTAGAATCTAAAACAGACCTTTTACTTTTAAAATTTTGTAGCGCTAATATTCGGAATGGACACATTGCTGGATTTTGTCGCAAATAGAATTAAATTCGTAACTACTCGCCCGTCGTTCCCGCGAAGGCGGGAATCCAGTTTTTGGGAATTAAATCGAGCTTATATTTACCGGTTGTTAGATGGTTTCATTAATTTCCCAGCCATATTGTTCCTGTTTTATACGCTGGGTTCCCGCCTTCGCGGGAATGACGGGCGAGTAGTTACAAAAAACGAACAATTAAATTTAAACTAAGAGCTTATCAATAGAAATATAAATCGCCACAGCGACAAGCGACATCCGCAATAAATACTCTAGCGCAGCGACAACCATAAATTGTACTAATGCATTCTGCATTTCTTTGTCCACCTTAGTGCGAACAAGATGTTCACTCAACCAGTGGGCGAGAGTTGTAGTGGGTGCAACCCAACTTCCTAATAAACTCTGGCTGTATTTAAATTCTTTGATATTTTTTAATGTTTGTTTGAACGCACGATATTTGCGGAGATGTTTGAGGCTTTCTGTAACCTTGATGGTTGAACGATATCTATCCTGAGAGCTTTTTAATGTATAGCCAAAAAAACCCAACAGACCGACATAAACATAAATACTTAAAAACGGCGAACGTTGGAAACCTTCAGTCAATGCTATATCTTTGATGGATGAGGTTAACACCCAAAGTGTAATGTAAGCACCAACAGAACTAAACCAAAGCGACAGCATCACCAAATTGCGTTGCAGATGATCCCACTTCCAATATTCATCCATAAACAGATAAATATCTTTTACACTGTCGCGCTTGATAATCGCAGCGATGCAACACAACAGCGAAGCGACTTGAATAAGAATAAATACCAAAAATGTACTATGCAGCAGTTCAATGAGAAAGATATTATCCAACACCGCGACCAATTTTCACCACCCCAGCCATAATTCAAACAAGTTCAAAACCGCCATCCCCAGTAACCAACGTTAAGATAACATAATTGTCTTGATTGAAAACATCTCTGTCAAAGAACTGTTCGCTTACGACGGAAACTGGCTCATAGCCTGTTGCAAATCAAAATAGTCTCGCCAGTGTTGAATCTTGCCATTTTTGATTTCGAAAATTCCCATCACCTTAAACTCAATCCACTGGCCTTTTAGCCTATACCTATCGATGCGCTCGTTCAGGACGATACCCTCTGGAGTTTCAGCGCTATGGTAAACTTGCCAAGCAACATCCTCAGCTATGTCATGAATGGGGGCCAAGGCTTCCCAAATAGCTTCATGTCCCTGGGCAATCGCTAGTGGGATATTGTGGAAGACTGCATCATCGTTAAAATGGGCTAGTATGTCTGCTTTTTTGTTGGCACAGATTGCTTTAATTAAGCTTGTAACAATGTCAGTGTTGCTGCTCATGTTCATACCTCATTAACTGTGGATTTCTGAAAGTTCATGGGCCTTGGTGAATTGAAAGCATCGAGTATGAATTTCGTCTAGAGAATCCCGGTAATTAATTGAAAAATTAATTGGCCACTCCAATGCTTTGCCATACGCTTGAGTAATAGTAATTTGTCCATTCTGTCCCCTTTCCCAATGGCGCGAATGTGATAAAGACAGTTGGTGAGGTCCATTAAAGTGGACTGATACATCAAAAATATCACCACCTTTGTTTTGAACATTTGTTTCTATTTTCACGCCTCCAGTGCTACCTCCCAACGCAAAAAAAATGGGCTGTGCATCTACACGTTTCTGCAACTCTTTTCTCTCTGCCTCATCTTTATTGATCATGGCGAGCATTTCTGAGGCCGTAGCTTGTCGCTCAGAATTTTTTGCCAATAATGCTGTTTCAGTTACTTGCCTTTTTAATTCTTCTTGCTGTGCTACTAGTGCCTTGGTATTTAGCCGTAGCTCTTCGCCTTGCTGAAAATATCCAATTACCAGCCAAAGTAGTGCTAGCGGAGTAGAAAGGCCAGCCAAAAAATCACCCCAAGCATTCAACTCCATTGTCAGAGCAGACTCCCACTTTAAATAAATAATCCCTGCAATGGCGATCACCCAAAACGCTGTTAGAGTTAAACCTACTTTTGTTAGCAATTGATCTTCCCCAGTTTAAAATAAAATACCATGCAAACGATTTATCCTTAAACCTAGATTCCGCTGCCGATTAATTTCGTATTCATCGCAAGAAGGATAGCTAAAACATGCCAAAAGGGACACCCATCTTTTGGAATCTAGGTTAAAGACTAAGAATAATTGATTTTAGTTTTTCTGTTTCCAATGGCTTTGATAAATAACCGTCACAGCCCGCGTCGTGGCATTCTTGGATACTTTCCGCTGAGGTATTACCGGTAAGCGCATAAATGGGGGTGCTCAGCCCTTTCGCTCGCAGATAGCGAACTGCGGTGAGGCCGTCCATAGCCGGCATATCCATATCCATCAGAATTAAATCGACATCATTTTTGTAGGTTTCCACTAAAGCCTCAATGCCATCACTCGCAGAAAAAACTGTGGCGCCAGTTTGCCTCAGGTGGAAGCCTATTAGCGTTTGATTGACCTCATTGTCGTCCGCCAATAGCACCTTGATTTTCTTGCTTTCCAACTTATTGTCATCAGCTGACAAGATTGAGTTATTCTCTTGCTCTTCTGGCGTTGTGGTAACTTCGATAGGCTCCTCAGTTTTATCTATCTCTTGTTTATCGATCAGGGGCACACAGGAAAGATCACCCGTAGCTACTGAAAAGATAAAAACACTGCCTTTTTCATACTCGCTCTCCACAGTAATATCGCCGCCTAAACTGTTGGCGATTAACTTAGAAATATGTAGGCCTAGTCCAGTACCTCCAAAATTGCGCGACGTGCTGCTATCAGCTTGGACAAATGCCTTGAATAACTTATCCTGCTGTTCTTGCTTTAGTCCCACTCCGGTATCTTTAACACTAAACCTCAGGGTTTTCTGCGGTAAGTCACAGGCGATCTTGAGGGTGACTCCGCCTTTGTTAGTGAATTTCACTGCATTGGAGCAAAGATTGATAAGCGCTTGTTTCACGCGCAACGGGTCGCTTGTAAATGTTTCCGGTAATGGCAGTTGATAGTCAATAGTAAACGCAATAGCTTTTTTAATTGCCAAGATAGCAATAATGTTTTTAACCTCATCAACCAAGTGCAACAAATTAACAGGGATCGCTTGCATTTCCATTTTCTGTGCTTCAATTTTGGAGAGATCAAGCACATCGTTAATGAGTTGCAACATATGGACAGCGCTGCTTTCAATCGTCATGACATGTTTAATACGTTCAGACTCAGCTAGCTCTAGGCGCCGCGCGATTTCTGCATAGCCTAGAATTGAAGTCAGCGGTGTTCTGAATTCATGACTCATAGTGGCAAAGAATTGTGATTTGGCTTTATTCTTTGCTTCGCTAACAGCTTGCATTTTTTCGGCGATGGTTTTTTCTTTCTGCGCCTCATTTTTCAGCATGCGCTCTGAGATATCAATCGCAGAACCTTCTAAAATCGAAGGGTTTCCCCTGCTGTCTGGTAAACTTTGCATGGTAAGCGATACCCAAACCGATCTGTTGGCAGTGGGGTGACTTATGGCGACTTCATAATCTTGGATAAAGCTATCTTTCGCTAGCGTTGTTGTTATCGCTCGCTTATCTTCCGGTAAAAGATACTGCAGGAAATCGCGTCCCGCTGGCAGTTGATCGACATGATCATAGCCAAACATTCTCGCCAACGCTGTGTTGCACTTTAGGCCATTAGTCGCTAAATCAATTTGAAATCTACCTTCAATGGAATTGTTATACAGGGTTTCATACTTCTGCAAATTATCTATCGCCATCTGTTGCGCAATGCGCGTTCGCTCCGCTAATGCAAGGGAGAGCAGCAGGGCCTCGCCAGCAACTCCCAGATGAAACGACCAGAGCGTAGCAGTATTGACGGACAAGATCCCATTCATCATCAGCATAAATGTGGTGGCACCTATCATTGTCATCACTTCCGCCAGTAACAAATAGCTCGCCGTGAGTACACGATTTTTGCAAGCCTGTATAATCACCACCAGCGTAACAATCGAAATTATCCCAGGATACAGTTGAGCAACCGCACTGCTAATGCCCAAATCGTTGACGCTATATATCGCGCCCATGCACAGAACTCCTAGACCCACCGACCAGCGAATGACATGAGGGTAAATTACATTAGCTTTGCTACCACCCAATGCTGAGATCACAAATGCAATGTAGGCCGCATTCATTGCAACAGCATTCATATTGGCAAACCGAATTCTGGAAAGAGGCTGATCTTGCCACCACCAACTGGTGGTGATGCCATCTACATAGGCGCAAGTCAGTGCAGCACTCGTCAAAAAAATCACATACACGCCATACATCGCGTAACGCAATGTGAAGAACAAGCAGAGGTTATACAGCAGCAGTGCTCCTATAGCGGCGTAAAAGGCAATCAGTGAACCAATCAATAGTTGGTTGTCGGCCGTAAACTCGGCCTCTGACTGGAGGATAAAGGGCAGCTGTATCGGCACTGTGACATTATCGTTGTATACCCAGCCCACCAACGTATAGGCTTGACCCGAATTCAAAGACAGCGGGAAGGCGTAGTGCAAACTGGAAATCGGGCGTGAAGCAAAAGGTTCATGATATCCGGTACGAATAATTTGCTTGGGTGTATTCTCCTGTGGCGGCAACACCATACCCAACCGACATGACAACCGCGGTTGATAATTTAGGGAAAGCACACTTTTCTTCCCCTGCTCTCCCTGCCAACGAATTGTTAAGCGATACCAATATTTGCTACGTGTATTTTTGCCGATAAAACTCCTGGTAGCGTGATGCTCCCACAAATGATCATACCGACCAGCTTCGATATCCTCTAAGCTGTATTCAGAGTTCGGGTCTTCAATGGTTTCCAGGTAGGGGCTGAGATCAAAGGAGTTTTCCAAACTGTAAATCACAGCGATAGACTGTTCATCACGAATGGCTGTCATGGATTCAGCAGCTGTTGACTCAGAAGCTCTTAATTCAAAAGCTCTTAATTCAAATGAAAGGCACAGAATTTCCAGCCAACATAGACAGGCAATCAATATAGGGAGTAATTTCCGAGATTGCATGGCGATACTCAATAAAAACTGCTCTCCATTGAGTATAGGCGTCTAACTTATGAAGCCAAAAAAAGTCCTGTTACAGATTAGGGTTAAGATATATTTGCTGTAAATACGCAGCGCTTTACTAATATTTCAGATTACAACGCATAAAATAGCGTAAATAAAAGAGAGCAGTCATCTTTTCATCACAATAATATAATTGATTTCCGATCCTTCATTAGCGGAATCAGGACATATATGGAGTCCCCAATCTCTGTCAATGTACATCCCGCATTAGCCAGACGGGATTAGAAGACAGCCTCGCGTAGATGCGCTTTAGCGGATCATTTACTTAAAGCGCTTTTGGCTTGTTCCCGTATACTCTTTACCATCGCACGCACACACTCGTTGCGCGAAAAGTTTGGCCGTGTGAGCAATGAAATGGTTCGCGTGGGTACGGGTTTGCGAAAGGCGCGATATTCCAACATGGCGGTCGCGTGATATTGGCTGGTGGCCAGTTGCGGCAATAAAGTGATGCCCAACCCCGAGGCGACCATGTAGCGCAGTGTTTCGAGGCTGGTTGCCTGAAAACGAGCATCTTCATGGGCGCCAGCACTAAAACAATAATGCAGCGACTGTTCGCGTAAGCAGTGGCCGTCTTCCAGGACTAATACCTCTTGGCCTTGGAGATCTTTTAAATCCAGATATTTTTTTCGGCTTAGCTCATGCCCGCGTTGCATGGCGAGCAAGAGTGGTTCTTCGAACAGATCATAACGCTCAACACCGGCGATTTTGTCCAGCCAGGCCACTATCAAAACATCGAGCTTTCCAGCATATAATTGTGTGAGGAGGTTATCGGTCTTATTTTCATATAAATAAAAGTCGATGCGCGGTAAAGCGCGGGTGAGGCCTTCCATCATATGTGGCAGCAAATAGGGTGCTATGGTGTGAATCAAGCCGACGTGCAGCTCTCCTGCTAAAGGATCGGTTAAGGTTTTAGCGGTTTGTTCAAAATCATGGGCCGCTTGCAGGACTTTGCGTGCTTTGCTTACCAACGCTTCCCCGGCGGGCGTGAGCATCAGATTTCCGCTATTGCGCTCAATCAATATTAATCCTAGCTGGTCTTCGAGTTTTTTTATTTGCCCGCTGAGGGTGGGTTGCGATACCACACAGGCGTCAGCGGCACGGCCAAAATGCCGATGTTGGTCGATTGCTTCTAAATACTGTAAGTCACGTAGTTTGATCATCGGATTATCCTTAGGTGCTTTTTTTAAGTGCTTTCTTTAGCTGCTTTCCTTAAATTCATGTTCCTTCCATTATAGACAAAACCTATCAACTAAATCGACACAAACGATTTCACCTATGATGATGGCCGGCCTAGTATTAACTCTGAAAGCCATTAACACAAACCAGCATTAACACAAACCAGTAAAGGATTAAGGAGTTAATATGTCACAGCCACTCATCAATACCAAAGTAAAACCCTTTAAAGCCACGGCTTACCACAACGGCGAATTTGTCGGCGTGAGCGAAGCAAATCTACAAGGTAAATGGTCCGTAGTGTTCTTCTACCCGGCCGATTTTACTTTCGTCTGCGCAACCGAACTGGGTGATCTGGCCGATCACTATGAGCAGCTAAAAGCCATTGGGGTTGAAGTGTACTCGGTGTCGACCGATACCCATTTCACCCATAAAGCTTGGCACGATACCTCGGACACCATCAAAAAAATTCGTTACCCGATGGTTGGTGATCCTACCGGTACGATTGCACGCAACTTCAACGTGCTGATCGAAGAGGAAGGGTTAGCACTGCGGGGTACCTTCGTGATTAATCCCGCCGGTGAAATCAAAATTGCGGAAGTTCACGACCTTGGTATCGGCCGCGCTGCCAACGAACTGATCCGTAAGATTCAGGCCGCGCAATATGTGGCAGAGCATGACGGTGAAGTCTGCCCGGCTTCTTGGCAGCCAGGTCAGGAAACGCTGAAACCGTCGCTGGATCTGGTCGGCAAAATCTAACGCGGCAAGGCAATGGGTTCGCAAGAGCCCATTGCCAGCAACGATCTCACTAGCTCGTTGACTTAGTCAGGTTTATTTTTAGAGGAACAAACCATGTTAGATGCCAACCTCAAGCAACAGGTGCAGACTTATTTGAGCTATGTTCAACAGCCCATTGAACTCACTGCCTATGTGGATGACGGACTCACATCCGGTGAACTATTGAATTTAGTTGATGAGTTAAGTGCAATGTCAGAAAACATTCGGCTGCAGGAAAGCCGAGTCGGTGCGCAACGCATACCCTCGTTATCGATAAGTAATCCAATCAAAGGCTCCAAGATTACGTTTGCGGGTGTTCCCACCGGGCATGAATTCAGCTCATTGATGTTGGCGTTATTGCATAGCGGCGGCCATCACATCAAGGAAAGTGCAGCCGTGCAGGCGCAGATCAGCGCCTTAGAAGGGAATTATTTATTCGAAATTTACGTGTCCATGAGCTGTCAAAATTGCCCTGTCGTCGTGCAGGCGCTCAATACCATGGCGGCAATAAATCCGCATATAAAGACGGTTATGATCGATGGTGCATTACACCCGCAAGAAGTCGAACAACGACAAGTGATGGCGGTGCCCATGGTGTTTCTAAACGGTAAACCCTTTGCCCAAGGTCGTATAAGCCTGGAGCAAATTCTGGCAAAACTGGATGACAAAGCAGAAGCGCGCATTGCAGAAGCCATTAATGCGAAAGCGCCGTTTGACGCGTTGGTGGTCGGCGGTGGACCGGCAGGTGCGGCAGCGGCAATCTATTTGGCACGCAAAGGTATTCGCACCGGTGTGGTGGCTGATCGTTTTGGTGGACAGGTTCAAGACACATTGGCCATTGAGAACTTTATTTCCGTTAAAGCGACTGAAGGTTCTAAGCTCGCTGCCAACCTGGAACAACATGTGCTGGATTACGATGTGGATGTCATGGCTAATCAAGCGGCCAAAGCGTTGCGCAGCGGCGAGTGGGTTGAGCTTGAATTGGCGAATGGCGCAACCTTAAAAAGCCGTAGCCTGATCATCGCGACGGGAGCGCGCTGGCGCGAAATGAACATATCCGGTGAGCAGGAATATCGCGGCAGAGGCGTAGCCTATTGCCCGCACTGTGATGGTCCCTTATTTAAAGGCAAGCGGGTCGCTGTCATCGGCGGAGGTAATTCCGGTATTGAGGCCGCAATAGACTTGGCGGGAATCACAGAACATGTGATAGTGCTAGAGTTTGCAGACAACTTACGTGCCGATGAAGTTCTGCTGCGCAAAGTGCGAAGCCTGTCTAATGTCGACATTATCACTGGGGCACAAACCACCGAAGTTTTGGGTGACGGCAATAAAGTCACTGGGTTGCGTTACATCAATCGTGCCACGCAAACTCACCATGAACTTAACCTCGCCGGTATTTTTGTGCAAATCGGTTTGATGCCCAACACCGATTGGCTGAAAGAAAGCGGTATCGCATTAACTCTACGCGGCGAAATTGAGGTGGACTCACGCGGACAGACAACCTTGCCTGGCGTGTTTGCTGCCGGTGATGTGACGAATGTGCCCTATAAACAAATTATCATTGCGATGGGGAGTGGAGCGAGTGCCGCGCTGGGGGCTTTCGATTATTTGATGCGGTTACCTGTTGCGGAAAAAGTAGCTGCGTAAGTTTTCGCGCCTTTAGAGAATATCTCAGCGCAACTGTTGCATCTACTCGACACTATTTCAACTAACAGTTTTACCAAGGAGAAACGATCATGAATACCAAAATCCCATCGATCGACATCGGCATTAGCGCCAGCGAGCGCGAGAAGATCGTGCACGGACTTTCCATCTTGCTGGCCGACAGCTACACCCTCTACCTGATGACACACAACTTTCACTGGAATGTCACTGGCCCGCAGTTCAACAGCCTGCACCAGATGTTTATGGTGCAATATACTGAACAGTGGACTGCCCTCGACCTGATCGCAGAGCGAATCCGTGCGTTAGGATATCCTGCGCCCGGCACCTACAAGGAGTTCGTCAAACTTGCCTCGATAGAGGAAATCGACGGCGTCCCCAGGGCCATGGATATGGTTCGCCACTTGGTGACGGCACAGGAAGCAACTGCACGTACAGCTCGCCAACTTTTTCCGGTGGTGAATGCTGCAAACGATCAGCCGACGGCGGATCTGCTGACCCAACGTATGGAAGTGCACGAGAAAACCGCCTGGATGCTGCGCAGTTTATTGGAGGATTAGCAACCTCTAACTTGAAACACTTGAGGGAAGTGTGGGCCTAGACTTTTCCGATGGCCCGCACAACACGTCAAGGTTAAAGCGTTATTACAGACTCCCAACGTAGAGTTTGAAGCAATTTACTCATCTAAATGCGGACATTCATCCGTTTAGATTTACCTCCAACAAAACTATTCAAATCAAAAAACAGCGGCCTAGAACCTTGGCCGGGTAAGCCAACAAATTTAGCGGTTTACAGCAGAAATTGTCGGATTTCTTTATAGTTTTTGATGGTTTACATCAAGTTCTCAAAACAGAATTTTCTAAGTAGCTGAATAGCTAAAATAAATTTAATATGGCTCACAAATTGCCGTCTGACCTGCGAAATCCAAATAGGTCGACCACAAAGACCGTTAATGAACAACTAACAACAGGTACATACGATGAAGTTTCGATCATTCTCTAAAATTGCAGTAGCTCTTAGTGCCGCTGCCATGTCGCTTTCCACCGTTGCAGCTCCAATTACATGGAGCGCAAATGGCCATGAATACGAAGCAATAAGCGCCCCTTCTACTTCCTGGGCAGATTCAAGAACGCAGGCAATGGGGTTGGGAGCAGGATGGGATTTAGCGACAATTACGTCGATGGATGAACAAAACTTTATTGTCGGCCTGGTTGGTCCAGGAAACGGATCACTGACAGAATATTACATCGGTGGCTTGTATGAGAATGGTGCCTGGGGTTGGGTCACAGGTGAAACTTGGTCCTTTACTTATTGGGGCGGTGGAGAACCCAATGGCAATGCGGGGGAACCCCGTCTAGCCCTGGATTCCAGATATAATGTCCCTAATTGGGGTTGGAATGACTATACAGGTGCCGGCTCATCATTCGTATTGGGCTTTGTTGCAGAACGTAGTGCTGCTGTCCCTGAACCCGCTTCTTTAGCCTTACTTGGCTTGGGTTTGTTGGGATTGGTTAGAACTAAGCGCCGCGCGTCATAGTCTCCGCTCGATAGGTGAGGCTAATGTGTCTCACCTTTTTTTCAAAATTTATTATCCTACCCAAATAAATACCGTTACTTAAGACAAGTGCAGAAGGGACATTTTTCTTTTGTTACTTAATCGGTGAAATTCATCCTCAGTCCCAAATAGTTTGATCCTCACCATTCTTAGTTAACTGAGTTAAATCGATAGTGACAACCTTGCCTGCTAAAAACGCGCACTGACACCTGCCGACCAAGCAGCATCAGCAGTGAGTTGCACGCCATTAACATACTGATAGAGCGGTAGTTGCCAGAACGCATAACCTTGTAGGTAATCCGTGAGCTTAACAGAAATCCCCGGGCTTAATAATAAATAGCGGCTGCCGCTATCATCCGGTTCGGCATCATCACCGCTGTCGCGGCCTTTTCGTAGAGTGTTAAGTTGCAGCAGTAAATTCACTGCGGAATTTGCACGATAGCGTAAGCCTGTATCCAGCGTAAATTGATAGCCAGGTTTAAATTGGTTGCGTGCATTCAGCGGTTTTTGCCATTGGCCCTGCACGAACCAGGTCGTGTTAGGTGAGAGAAAAGCACCTTGCGTATACGCGCCTAAGAGTGAATCGGTAGTGCCGCAGCCAGGTTGAAGCGTACGTCCTGCGGTTTCGCCTTCCTCGTTATCAACATCGAAATTTCCGGTCGGTAATTTCAAGCCGGCTTGTATCCCCAGCGGCCAAGCGCTGGCGCTTAATGCGACCCGAACAGTCAATCGCAATTATTTGCAAGCACTGTTTAAACAGCAGATTCCCGATGTGGCGATTGTCGATTTAAAATTGGCGGAAGAATCCGGTTTAAATTTAATTCCCGTGTTAAAGGAGGCCAATACCCAAATCAAAATTGTCATGCTGTCTGCCTACGCGAGTGTTCCCACTGTGGTGGAAGCCATCAAACTGGGGGCTGATAATTATTTATGTAAACCTGCCAACACCGAAGAAATATTGAAAGCGCTGTTTGAAGACGAGACCGATGAGAACCTGCCACACGAGCTAGCAGATATTGAATCGCCGTTAAGTGTACAGCGTTTGGAGTGGGAGCATATTCAACGCATATTGCGCGAAAATAACGGCAACATTTCCGCTGCTGCCAAAGCCTTGGGTATGCATCGCCGCACCTTGCAACGAAAACTCGCCAAAAAACCTGTGAAGCAATAGTTCTTTTCAAAAGCTCTTTTCAAAATCAAAAAATTCATCTCCGGTAAAAATCACACCATTTCAATCACTGCGTTTGTTGCTATTCGGCAGTTAAAAAATATGAGCCGTTAACCTGACTATAAAGTTTTTTCTAAATTGTTTTGCATTTTTTTACCATCAAATCGCAATGTATTTTTATTTCGCTAACTCATCACAGAAAAATTTTAATCTCGCTTGACTCAGACTGCCAGACGCGCTATTTATAAGTAGCACTATCGTACCGCGATAAGAAGATCTTTTCACCTAACCCCTTTTAGTTGAAAACAAAGCTGTTTCTCATTGCACAAAACATAATAAAAATAGAAGTAATGATAAATAAAAAACACGGCGGCTGAGCACGGTAACAGAAAGTTACACAGTCCCCAGCTCACAATAATAAAAATAAAATCTTGTCAAAAAAGGTAAAGCTATGGAAAAGCGAATCACGGGGCTACGGCATCGCCGTGGCAGGATTTCTGTTGGACTGATATTTTGTTTTTTTCTAATTCATTCGGTTAACGCGGGCGATGTCGATGATTACCAAAATAACTGGATACATCGAGCACTGACATTACAACGCGGACTCGACCAAAACGAACCTTTGTCACAGACCACATTTCTGGCAACACACAATTCCTACAACTCATCTGTTTGGACAACACCGGTCCGCTATATCGATCCAAATCAATATCGCTCCCTCTACGATCAATTACGCATGGATGTACGCGCGCTTGAATTGGATGTGCATACCTATTTTCAAATGGAGGGCTGGCCTTGGGAATGGGGTAATGAATTGCTGCTCTGTCATGGCCAAGACAACCATGTAGGTTGCAGTTCATTTGACCGCGAATTTCAAGACGGGTTAAACGATATCAAAGCCTGGCTGCAAAATGCCGAGAACGCCAATGAAGTGCTGATTATCTACATCGAAGAGCATATTAATAGTGACTACTATGACGATGCAGTGGACGATATTCAAAACACCATTGGCTCCTATGTTTATCGCCCAGCCTCTGGGGGATGCGAAGGCATTCCTATGAACATCAGCAAACAAACTATTCTCAACGCCGGCAAAAAAGTTCTACTGATGACTGATGGCTGCCCCAACAATTATTTTAACAGCTGGGTATATGGCGGCATTGGCGATTCTGTATCGGGGTTTCCGACAGGTGACGTGGCAGATTTAAATGGTTATCCCTATTGTGAGGCATCCGAATTTTCCCGCTATGATTATGATAACTACATCATTCGCTACTATGAAGACAGAACCAATTTGAGTGCGATTTTCGGTGATCCCGGTGATCCGCTAACAGCAGGTGTCGTGCGAGATCTGCTGAAATGCGGCGCTAACTTGCTCGGCTTCGATAAATTGACACCGTTTGACGGTCGATTAAATGCAGCTGTATGGAGCTGGAACGGCAACGAACCTAACGACTACAACGCAAATGAAGATTGCGCTGAGCACTATCAGAATGGTCGCTTCAATGATAACTATTGTGGCTACTCGCGGCGTTATGCATGCCATAAACCCAATAGCCACAGCTGGTATGTCACGCAAGCGAGCGGCCCCTGGGAATTGGGCAGTGGGATTTGTGCGAGCGAAACTGGCGGCGAATACCGCTTCGACGTACCCGCCAACGGCTATGAAAATGAGATGTTGCGCGAAGCCAAACTGTATGCGAACACCGACGTAACCTGGCTCAACTACAGTGATCGGCGCATTGAAGGCGATTGGATGAAAGGGGATTTGCCCGCGCCGGGAACTGGCTTAGCCATCAAGGTGGTCAATAGTTTTGTGTGGGTCTATGACGACAGTGGCACAGGTTCCAATGATGACCTCACCATTTGGCGCGCCAATTTAGCCAACTCTCCCGGATATCAGTCATTAGGCGACGTGGCGATAAATGGCCGGCATCAACCGACATCAGTGATCATTGCCAAAGAATCAGGTGACAAGTTGAAACCTCCAGTCGATTACTCGCTGATTTGGCAAGACTCTGGCTCAGGTGGTACCTATGATATGTCAGTGTGGCGCCCTCTCCCACCGGCGGGCTATACCTGTATCGGCAGCGTTACTCAACTGAATTATTCAAAGCCGTCCACCAATCTGATCCGCTGTGTTAAAAATAATTTGTTGGTTCGCGGCGGGCCTTCAAAAGTTTGGGATGATAGCGGCTCGGGTGCTAATTGGGATTTAGGTATTTGGAAAAACGTCGCCATCAGCCAGTCCGGTCTCACGCCCGGCACATTTAAAGCAGAGCGCAGCCACAGTAACACTGGCGGTGATCAGTATTGGGTATTGGATAAGTACCAGGTGTATCAGGAGAATTAATTAGTAGTGGTAAATGCTGTGTAGTTTCAACTTTCGGCACCAATAACTTGGTGCCGAAAGTTATTGAATGTCTTAACTTAATAGATAGACATAATGAACGAGAACCCAATCTACGCCTAACAAACACGTTTTTCACGCCCACCAAATATGTCTACTCCCCCACAAAATTTAGATTTTGTCAGAGGTTAGAAATTTAACCGCAATTCCTTGATTACCCTATTCTTCCTCCCTTTGTAGACTATTCGGTCGAATTCCTAAGTGATATTAATAAGTTACCGCTTTCGATTGGGTTCGGTTGTTTGCAGTGTGTGCCCACTCAGGCAGTTTCATCGAATAGTGACAGCTATTTCAACAATTGACACCATTAAAGCCTGCAACTAGTGTGGACAGTCAATTGGGAGACCGGTTGTACTTTCAATTGATACTATAACTATAAAAACATGTACCTATAAAAATACAGAACTATAAAAACAGAACTATAAAAACAAAACCATAAAATAATAAAACCTCAGAAAAACTATAACAAAGGAAGGTCAAATGAACGGATTATTTTCCCGATTTTCCGCTTTACTCATAATTGCTCATCTTATTATCTTCGGCATAGGCTGCTTGCCCAACACAGGAACTTTTGTTCCACCTGCGGGCACTTATAACGAAGCGCAATCCGTAACGATTGCACACCCAACCGCGCAACAAATTTATTACACCACTGATGGCTCAACGCCAACGACCTCTAGCTCCTTGTACACCGGTGCAATTGCCATTAATTCATCGATGACAATAAAGGCACTGCCGGTAACAGATGGTGTTGAGGGTGACGTATTTTTTGCCGTCTACGTTATCGATGAAAGCGTAACGGATACAGATGGTGATGGCATCGATGACGTTGATGACAACTGCCCCGCTTTCGCCAACGTTGATCAGGCAGATACTGATAACGATGGCATTGGTGATGCGTGTGACTCTCTAACAGATAGTGATGGCGACGGTATTGCTGATAGCACGGATAATTGTCCGACTACCTCTAACAGTAATCAAACCGATACAGATAACGATGGCCTCGGCGATGCCTGTGACACTCTCACTGATAGTGATGGAGACAATGTTGCAGACGCTGAAGATAACTGTCCCAACGCGCCGAATAGCGGGCAACAAGATGCTGACGGTGATGGCATTGGTGATGCGTGTGACAGCTTAAATGATAGCGATGGTGATGGTATTACTGATACTACCGACAACTGCCCTGCAGTGGCCAACGCCAATCAAGCGGATGCCGATGGTGATGGCATTGGTGACGCGTGTGACCCACTCACTGACAATGACGGCGACGGCGTAGCTAATAGCACAGATAACTGTCCAAGCGTAGCGAACAGCAGCCAGGTCGATCTTGACAATGATGGAATCGGCGATGCTTGCGATACGGATGTCGACGGTGACGGCATTGCCAACGGTGGTGATAACTGTCCTAACATGGCCAATAGCAATCAAGCGGACGCAGACGGCGACGGCATAGGTGACGTGTGTGATAGCTTCACTGATACCGATGGTGACGGTGTTGCCGACACAGCGGATAACTGCCCTGCTTTAGCTAACTCCAATCAAGCTGACCAAGACGGCGATGGCATCGGCAATGTCTGTGACAATGACCTTGATGGCGACGGTACTAACAACGGTTCTGACAACTGCCCTAACCTGGCCAACCCAACCCAAGCTGATACAGATGGTGACGGTATTGGCGATGCCTGTGATTCATTACAGGATTCCGATGGTGATGGTATTGGCAACGGCGTGGATAACTGTCCGAACAATGCTAACCCGAGTCAAACGGATACAGATGGCGATGGTATCGGTGATGCCTGTGATCCATTAACTGATTCTGATGGTGATGGCGTGGCGGATAGTTCTGATAACTGCCCAACCACTGCAAACTCCAATCAACTTAATCTCGATGGCGATGCCTTCGGTGATGCCTGTGATAGTGATGACGACAACGACGGCGCACCAGATACTAGCGACAACTGTCCGGTGCTCAGCAACCCCAGTCAAACCGATACCGACGGTGATGGCATTGGCGACGCTTGTGACCCGCTGACTGATTCAGACGGTGATGGCATTGCCAATAACTTAGATAACTGTCCTAACAACGCCAACCCAACGCAGGTAGATACAGATGGTGATGGCATTGGCGACGCTTGTGATCCGCTGACCGATTCAGATGGTGACGGCATTGCGAATAGCTCTGATAACTGCCCAACTACCGCCAACGCTGGTCAACAAGACCAAGATGGTGATGGTATCGGTGACGCGTGTGACGCCGATGTCGATGGCGATGGCGCCGGCAATGGTTCTGATAACTGTCCAACCACCGCCAACCCAACGCAAACAGATACCGATGGCGATGGAATTGGTGATGCTTGTGATTCGTTAACTGACTCTGACGGGGACGGCGTGGCGAATGCAACGGATAACTGTCCGTTTAACGCCAATGCCAACCAAGCGGATGGCGACGGCGATGGTATCGGTGACGTGTGCGACACTGACTGGGACAACGACGGCATCAGCAATGGCAGCGACAATTGTCCGACCACGTCCAACGCTAATCAGGCAAACCTCGATGGCGATGCCCTTGGCGACGCCTGTGACAGCGATTTGGATGGCGATGGCGTAACAAATGTCGGTGACAACTGTCCCAACAACGCTAATACCAACCAAGCCAACATTGATGGCGATGCGCTGGGTGATGTGTGTGATGACTCCGACAGCGATGGCGTGATGGATTCTGTCGATAACTGCCGCACGACTTCCAACCCAACACAGACAGATACTGACGGTGATGGTATAGGTGATGCGTGTGATCTGCCTGACTATAATCGTCTGTTGGCCGAAGGTTGGATCAATTGGTACTACAAAGCCATCTGCGACCATAACAACATGCGCAACGGCAATACCAACTGTACCAACCCAACCGGACTGCTGAGCAACAGTACGCTGACTTGTTCAGGTGGTGGGACCTTTGTATGGAACATTGCACTCTCCGGTGCGCAAACCCAGACCTTCAACAACTGTAAGATCAACGCCAGTGGTACTGAGCTAACAGTGCGAGGACGGTCTACGGGTACATTCAATTGGTCCGGAACTGGAGTTACCACAGTGGTAAACGATGCGACCTATCCCTACATGCAGATCAGTGGCACCTTGATTGGAGCGATCAATGAGAGAAGAAACATCTCTGCAAAAGTTCTGCAAGCCAGTGGTACATGGACTGAAAGCTATTGCACACAACCTGGCTGTCAAGCCACTAAGGTGCACTACGATGCGACAAGTATAGTCGGCGGCAAACCTGTACTCGGTACTGGTACAGTGCTGGCAGGCACGCTGCCTTGATGTATCTACCAGCGCTCAACTGTAATGAGGGCAATGGTTAAAACGAAAACCCCAGTGTAACAACTGGGGTTTTTTATATGGATTCTCAATTTCGTGCAACAGGACAATATTCGGGTAAGCACAACCCACTCGAATATTGTCCTATTACACGACGCCCAATTCTTTTTGTTAGACGCTATTAGGAGATGAATTGATGTACCTAATTAAATCTGTCAGAACTTTCGTCATATTCACCACTGTGATATTAGCCACCACCGCCTGTGGTCCAACCCCTCACATCGCCGACAATGATAATGTCGGTGCTTGTAGAGCAGCACCCACTATGTCCGGCAGCGCAGCAATTCTTGCAGCCCCAACGCTCCCTGCAGCCACTTGGGAAGTTGCGGACAACCATCCTTCGCTATCATCGCCGGTAACGGCGGATCTCAACGGCGACGGCGTGCTCGATGTCGTGCAAGGCCACGGTATTGATGGCAGCTACGAAGGCTTAAGTGGCGTACATCACACCATGGAATATGTTGCCGCAATCGATGGCGCAACCGG
>OBEQ012947379.1_pt1 | contig 36118 bp, 35 predicted proteins | sample 1670901 | NCBI WGS metagenome assembly OBEQ01 (sample SAMEA104232315, study PRJEB22302) | groundwater metagenome | biome: forest; feature: aquifer; material: groundwater | place: USA | collected 2011-08-07 | depth 5.4 m | reverse complement strand
GCGAGCCGAGTGAGGGTGCCGAATCCCTCCTTCCGTGCCACGCGCTGACGTTAGTCGAATGAATAATATATAAAAATGTGCCATTTCCCTTGATTTTTTCAGCGGGAGATGGCATACTCTCTTTATCATGACCGCCCATCACCGCCGTTCCGTACGTCGCTTCTGGCCCCGTTTGCTCGCCGGCCTGCTCCTCGTCCCATTCCTCTGCACTGCGCGCCCCGTCTACGCGCTGCGTCAGGAACGCGCCGGCGCCGAGGAGATCACCAAGAAACTCCGCGGGTCAGCGACCCCCACCGCGGCCGGGGCGGAGGAAGTCGTCATCACGGATCCGGTCAAGGCCGAGTTGGTCAGCCGATACATCGCGAGTGTGGCTCGACAAGGGGTGCAAGGGACCGGAGTTGTTACGGTGCTCCTCCATGGTCCGAATGGCCAGGCGGGCTTGGACTTTGTCGCGCATGAGGCCGTGCCTGAGGAATGGCCTGCCCATGTGGCCGCTGCACTTGCAGAGATCGGCCTCCATGTGGACCCGGACCGAGCCCCGACGTGGCTCATGACAGTCGAGCGAACGGATGTCGCCATCGCCGAAACGGAAGCGGAGGTTCGCGCAGCGCCCCTGCATCCCCTGCTCAGTTTCACGTTTATTCCCGTGGCTGAGCATTCAATCCAGCGCGTGGTCTTTGAAACGCAGCAGGAGTTTAGGGACTATCCGCGTGTCGTCGAGATCATCGGGAACTTGCTTCGTGGTAAGCTGAGCGTCTCGGCTGCGGCTCAGCAGATCCACCAGGCGAATACTTCCACCATCAGTCAACGAGTGGCTGCCGCGATCGCCGTCAGCGCTTTGATGGATGCGGCTCACCAACTGTACGCGCTTGGACGTTCCGCCGTGGGGTCGTTTGCCTTGGAAGGGGAAACGCAAAGAGTATTCGCCACCAAGGCATTGAGGACGGCGAACAACACCCTCGCGCCCGAACAAATCCACGCGATTCTTACTCAAACGACACAGCTTTTCACGCGAGCCACCACCGCCGCCGGGGCGGAGGAGCCGGAAGCCATCTCCTACCGATTCTTTATTGACGCCCCCTTGAATCTTGGCGATCGCCTTGGCACCAGCACGGCCCAAGATCCATTCCGTCCGCTCTATGAAGTGGTCCATCCCTCGTTTACTGGGAATCCGTTCGTGTGGGTCCGCGAGCTCAATCGACGGCTCGAGCCCATGGGCCCGCCGGTTCGGTTCGAACGTAAGGCAATATACGGCCAGTATGATGTCCTACGGAACACGCGCCCGGAGGAAGCCCTCGCCGAGCAGCTTCGGCCCGGCGCGTGGAATACCCTCCTGGAAGCCGCGAAGCCCTACTCGCACGTCACCCCGGACTATCTGCGGACCGTGTACCGTCCGGAGGGCTCAGCACCCCGTGGGATCGAGATCGAGACCCGCGTAGGGCTCTTTGCGATCGGTCTGCGGGGGCCTGCGACCAATTCGCGTTACAACATCCGCGTCTACCTGGAGCGTGGGCAGACGTCCCTAGGGGAGGATAAGTACGCGATCGTCTTTGTGGACCCGCTGATGGAGGACCACCAGACCCCCCTTCGCGAAGACCTGACAGCGCCTGAGGCGGCGCTCGCGGTTCTGAAGAAGCTCCTGGGCGCCCCCTACTACGTGGGCGGGATGTTTGAGCGGCAAGAGAAACTCTACGAGGAGCTCTCCTCCCGCGCGGTCGCTACGGCCGGGGCGGAGGAGGTCCGCGAGTTCGACTCGGTGGACGACTTCCTGGCGACGCTCCGCGGCCAGCGCGCCGCATTTGACGCGGGCGATCCGGCGATTGTTGCGGCTCGCGCGACTGGTGCACGGGTCCTGGACCTGCCGGCGAGCGAGCTGCCCACTCCTGCGCCCGGTGCTCCGCAGGTCATCGTGGTCGTTGACCCGGTCATGGGGGACGAAACGTACGACCCTCTCCGCGTCCAAGTTGGCGTGTGGGATGGCCAGGTGCCGTCGGTCACGAGCCGCCGCGCTACGTTCTTGATTTTTAGCCGGACCCCGGAAAGAGAACAGGTGTTGTCCGCCTCCATGCAGATCAATCCGGCTCTGGCGTTGCGGCCGCTGGGCCAGCTGGCCGATCCGCGTGCCGTGACGCTCACGTATCTAACCCCAGCAGATCTTGCACTACTCACAGCTGGTGAGGCCTACTCCCTGGCCGTCACCGACTCCCTCCGGGGCCAGCTGCTCCCGCTCATCGTCTCGGTTCTTCGCTACACGGATGCCCAGGGTCGGGACCGCTTCGCAATCTTCGTGTAACGCCGCGCCCGCGGCTTGACACCTCCCTCGCCGCGGCCTAGACTGGCCGCATGATCTACCGGCTCTCGCAGGCGCTCTTTCGCTTCCTCTTCCGGCTCTACTTTCGATGGGAGATCGTCGGCCGCGAGCATCTGACGCGTGCCGGCGGGGGGCTGCTCGTTTGCAACCACACGAGCTTCCTCGACCCGCCGCTGGCCGGCACGCCCTGGCCGCGCCCGATTCATTACCTGGCGCGCGAGGATCTGTTTAAGGTCCCGCTCCTGAGTTGGTGGATGCGCCATTGCCACGTCATCCCCACGCGCCGCGGCCCCGGGTCGCTCTACAGTCTGCGGCGCGTGATCCAGCTCGTGAAATCCGGCGAAGTGGTTCTCGTGTTCCCCGAGGGGACACGCAGTCCGACGGGGGCATTGCAGGACCCGCGGGGCGGGGTGGGGTTCCTCATCAAGATGACGGGCGCGCCGGTCTACCCCTGCTACATTGATGGGGCGTTCGAGGCCTGGCCGCGCGATGCCCGACTTCCGCGCCCGCGGAAGATCCGGGTGATGTACGGGGCGCCGGTGACCCTGCCGGCCGACTTGCCCCCCGAGGAACTCAGCTGCCGTGCGCTGGCCCTCGTGGCCCGCTTGGCGCCGGCGTCGGCTTGATCTCTCCTCGACGGTGTGCTATGGTAAGCTATGAAGGGTAAGGAAGGTGAGGAACCGGTCGTCGCGCGGAACCCCACGGCCGGTCGCGATTTCCACATCCTCGACAGTGTCGAAGCGGGGATCGCGCTCCAGGGGGCCGAGGTCAAGTCCATCCGCGCCCATCGCGTGCACCTGCGTGACAGTTTTGCGCGGATTGAGGATGGCCAGGCGATGTTGTACAACCTGGAGATCAGCCCCTACGCGCAGGCGGGCCCGTTCGCGCCGGAACCGAAGCGCCCGCGCCGCCTGCTCCTGCATCGCGCGCAGATTGCGCGGTTGGCGGATCAGGTGAGCCGCGGGGGAATGACACTCATCCCGCTGACACTCTATTTCAAGCGGGGGCTGGTGAAAGTGGCCCTCGCGGTGGTGCAAGGGAAGAAGTCGTACGACAAGCGCGAGACCATCCGTCGTCGGGAAACCGACCTTGAGATGGCGCGCGCGTTGAAGCGTCGCAGTAAACCGTAGGGCGTCCAGCAATTCATGGGGGCGATCGGCTTCGACTCAGCGGTGTTCATGGTCGAGGTCGCGTGCCGAGGTGGTCCGGAGGCCTCGTAAAACACCGGACACAATGATACGTGCCAAAACCATGGTAACTGGGGTTGCTCCGGTTGTGCCGTTTCGGCCGACCGTGGCCCCCATGGCACTGGCTGCCTAACTAGGCAGCCCGTCTCGCCGCGGATGTCGGCTACGCGGATGAGGCGCCGATAGCCGGCTGGTCATCGCGCGGTATCTCTGGGCGTGGTGGCGAGGAGACCAACCAGGGAGTAGTCGGTCCCGGGGCCCTGTCCGCGGGACGGGGATCGACGAGTGATAGAAACGCGGACTACGCACGTAGTGACGCGGCTGTGCATCATGAGGACGCGGGTTCAATTCCCGCCGCCTCCATTTATCTTAACATCAGCTGACTGCCGAAGAGGGGTGGAGTGAGGACGTCGCAGTGTAGTTGGCTGTTGCTCGCGGCGCTCGTCGCCGGATGCGCGACGGTGCCGCCCGTGGGCCCGCCCCGGCCGGCGGTCCTGCCGGATCTCACCCCCTATCTCACCAAGCTCAACGGCCTCGACTACCTGCCGCTCAACACCCTCTGCCAGCAGTATCACCTGCAGTGCACGTGGGAACCCGAGACGCAGATCGCGCAGGTGACGACGGGTGCGGCGATCGTCCGCTTGTCGCCGGGCCTCTCAGTGGCGCTCGTCAACGGCATGCCGCAGCCGCTCGGGGCACCGGTCCTGGTTCACGACGGGCTTGTCTGGGTGCCCGCCCGAGCCGCGACCCCCTGGATCATCCCGATCCCCACACCCTCCGCGCCGGCCCCCGGCCTGCACGCGATCCGCACAGTCGTCATTGACCCGGGCCACGGCGGGCATGATATCGGCGCGGCCGGGCCAGGCGGCATTCGTGAGAAAGAGGTGGTCCTCGACGTGGCCCGTCGGCTGAAGCAGCGGCTGGAGGCCGACGGCATTCACGTCCTCATGACGCGGGACGACGACCGGTTTATCCCGCTGGGCCAGCGGGCCACCTTTGCGAACCGCCACAACGCTGATCTTTTCATCTCGATCCACGCGAATGCCTCGCGGGCCCGCGGGGCCTCGGGGTACGAAGTGTACTACCTGTCGGAGGCCACCGACGATGCGGCCCGGGCCCTGGCTTCGGCGGAGAACGCCGCGTTGGACCTGGAGGCCGGCGCCCCGGAGTCTTCCACGACGACGCAAGCGATCGTGCACGATCTGTTGAATACCGAGAACCGCGCCGAGTCGCGGGAGCTGGCCTCCGTCGTCTGCGGCGGACTGCGCCGCGCCCTGCCGGCGGCCAACCGCGGCGTCAAGAGCGCGCGATTTTACGTGCTGAAGTGGACGCAGATGCCGGCGGTCCTCATCGAGGTCGGCTTTGTCACCAATCGGGCCGAGGGGCGGCGCCTGGTCACGGCCGACTATCGCCAGCGCGTCTCCGAGGGAATCGCCCGCGGCCTCCTCACCTACAAATCACTCTATGAGAAAACCAATGGCTTCTCCAGCTAGCCGCCCGATCGGGGTGTTTGACTCCGGGATCGGCGGATTGACCGTGGTCAAAGAACTGTTCCGCGTCCTGCCGCAGGAGTCGGTGTTGTACTTCGGGGACACCGCGCGCGTGCCGTACGGGAACAAATCCCGCGAGACAATCGTGAAGTTCTCGACGGAGAGCGTCCTGTTCCTCCTGCATCACGAGGTGAAGCTCGTGATCGTCGCCTGCAACACCGCTTCCAGCCACGCGCTCCCGTTCCTGGAGCGGTCGTTCAGCGTGCCGCTCATCGGCGTGATCGAGCCGGGGGTGCAAGCCGCGATCTCCGCGACCCGGACCAAGCGGATCGGCGTCATCGGCACCTCGGCGACGGTGGCCAGCGGCGCGTACGAGCGGGCCATTCACCGGTTGGATCCGACGATCACCGTCACCTCAGCCCGCTGCCCGCTCTTCGTGCCGGTCGTCGAGGAGGGGTGGGTCCAGCGCCCGGTGGCGCGGGCGATCGCGCGCGAGTACCTGGCCCCGCTCGTGAAGGCCAAGGTAGATACCCTCATCCTGGGTTGCACACATTATCCGCTCCTCAAAGAGATGCTGCGCGAGGTGCTGGGATCGAAGATCCAACTCATTGACTCGGCCTATCAGGTGGCGCAGCACGCGAAGGTGATCCTCCAGCACCGGCACGCGCTCCAGGCCCATGCGAACGGCCACCGCCCCATCCACCACTTCTACGTCTCCGATGAGTCGAAGCATTTCACGGAGCTCGGGCGGCGGTTCCTGGGGCGGCCGATCGGTCCCGTGACCCGCGTCACCGTCTAGCCGTCTCCCGATGGCTCCTCGGCGCGCGGTCGTCCTCCTCTCCGGCGGGCTTGACTCAGCTACCACGCTCGCGATCGCCCGGGCTCGCGGGTTCCAGTGTCACTGTCTGATCATCGAGTACGGGCAGCGGCACCGCAAAGAAATTCTGGCGGCCCGGCGCATCGCTCGACGGGCCGGCTGTCCGGTCCGCCTCGTTCGTCTGCGATTCCCATGGGGCGGCAGCGCGCTCACCGATCGCCGGATCCGCGTGCCGACCGGGCGCTCGTTGCGGGCGATCGAGCAGGGGATCCCACCCACCTACGTCCCGGCGCGCAACACGATCTTCCTCGGGTTCGCGGTCGGATGCGCCGAGGCGATCGGGGCGAGCCACGTCTTCATCGGCGCGAATGCGCGGGATTTTTCTGGCTACCCCGACTGCCGGCCGGCCTTCTACCGGGCATTCACGCAGGTGATTCGGCGTGGCACGAAGGTCGGCGTGGAGGGCCGCCCCATTCGGATCGTCACCCCGCTCATCCGGAACACCAAAGCCCAGATTATCCGCTGGGGGCTGCGGCTTAGCGTCCCGTACGAGCTCACCTGGTCCTGCTACGCGGGTGGACGCCGCCCCTGTGGTCGCTGCGACAGCTGCCGCCTCCGGGCCAAAGGATTTGCCGAGGCCGGCCGCCCCGATCCTGCGCTTCCCTCTCGTCAGTAGGGCGATTCCGCTTGCCCTGGCCGGCGATCGCGCTATAATACCGCTTCTCCCGCTCAGTGACCCCCGCACCACCAGAGGAGTCAGTGATGGCACGGCGCCCCAGTGAACAAGCACGTTTTGAAATTCTGTTGGAACAGATGCAGTCCGATTTGCGGACCGTGGCTGAGGGCCACGGTGGTCTCAAACAGCAGATCGAGGATTTGACCCACCATGTCACCAGATTAGATCAGAAAATTGTTGGGCTGGACCAGAAGGTTGAGCATGGGTTCGCAACGCTCGGGCAGCGGGTCAGTTTCGTGGAGGCCGCGGTGCTGGATGTCCGTGGCGATCTTCGCCGCCTTGAGCAACGTCTCGAAGGCCATTTCTCAGCTCACGCCGCGTGAGATCTTTATTCCAGAACGCGCTCCTTGGAAGGGATCCATCAGGGGAAACCCCAAGCGGTCGTCGGTATCATCAAGAGGATGTGTTCATTGGAGGGGGAGTATCAGGGGGAAGCCCCGTTAAAGAACGCCCTCCTCGGAAGGGGTCCATCAGGGGAAACCCGGGCTGTTCTGGGTTGCCCCTGATAACTGGTTCCAACAAGTTAACGAATGCAAGGTGAAGGGTTGGCTTGTGTCACCAGGTAGCCAAGAGCACACGGTTGATCAAAGGTTGGAACCAGTTGCGCCCGTAGCTCAGCCCGGATAGAGCACTAGCCTCCGGAGCTAGGTGTCCCGCGTTCAAATCGCGGCGGGCGCACCACTCAGTTACGATCGTTGGGAGAGAGACCCATGAGTCGCATGCCGAGGGTGGAGGAGGCCATCAAGGAAACCGTGGCCCTGATCCTCCAGCAGGAGCTGAAGGATCCCCGGATCGGGTTCGTGACCGTGACGCGGGTCAAGGCCACCGCCGATCTCCAGCACGCCGTCATCTATTTCAGTTTCCTGGGGCAGGGGGATGCGCGGGCCATCGAGGCGGGCTTGAAGAGCGCCACCCCGTACGTCCGCCGCCTCCTCGGAGAACGGCTCCGCTTGCGCTTCACGCCGGAACTGCGATTCCAGTACGATCCTTCGATCGCCGAGGGAATCCGCTTGCAACAGTTGATGAACCAGGAGAAGCCGCCCACCCCATGAGTCTCCCGAAGGTTGTCCAGGCGATCCGCCGCCACCGCCGGTTCCTCGTGGCGGCCCACGTGAATCCCGAGCCCGATGCGCTCGGCTCCGCGCTGGCCCTGGCCGGGCTGCTGCGGCGGCTGGGTAAGTCGGTCACGGTCCTCAACGATGGCGGCACGCCGGAGGGGCTCGCCTGGCTCCCGGGGTCCGACCGCGTGCTGGCCACCTGGCGCGGGCCGGTGCGGGCGGAGGTTTCGATCACCGTTGATGTGCCCGTCTTCGGACGGCTCGGCTCCGCCGGCCCGGTTCTGCGGCGCGCCCCGTTCCTCATCAGCATTGACCATCATGTCAGCCACGGGGGATTCGGCGATCTCAACTGGGTGGACCCGTCGGCCGCCGCCACCGGGGAGATGATCTACCGCCTGTTCCGGGCGATGCGCGTCACCCCGTCGCCGGCGGATGCCCTCTGCATGTACGCGGCCCTGGTGATTGACACGGGCTCCTTCAAGTATCGGAACACGACGCCGGTTGTCCATGAGATCGCCGCCGATCTCCTGCGCCGCGCCAAGATCAACCCGCTCTACGTCTCCCAGCGGTTGTACGAGACCCACCGCGCCAGCGACCTGCGGCTCCTCGGCGAGGTCCTGCGCGGTTTGCGCACCACGCCGGATGGCCGCGTCGCCTGGGTGGAGGTGCCGCGGGCGATCGTCCGGCGGGCGGGGCCGGAGTTGATTGATGAACTCGTGAACTACCCGCGGTCGATCCGCACCGCCGAGGTGGCGATGGCGCTCCGCGAACGGCCGACCGCCGGCGAGGTCCGCATCAGTTTACGCTCCAAGGGCACAGTGGATGTGGACATGATCGCCCGGGCGTTCGGCGGCGGCGGCCATCTGGCGGCCAGCGGTTGCACCATCCACGGGACGCTGGCGCAGGCCCGCACCCGCCTCCTGGCCGAGATCCGTCGGCATCTGCCCGCCACCCGCTCGCATGGACGGCCTGCTCGTCGTCGATAAACCGGCCGGCCTCACCTCGCACGATGTCGTGGATCGTGTGCGCCGGCGGCTGCCCGGTGATCGCATCGGCCATGGCGGCACGCTCGACCCGATGGCCACGGGCCTCCTCTTGATCCTCGTCGGCCGCGCTACCAAATCCGCCGACACCCTGCTGGCTCTCGATAAAGAGTACGACGCGACGATCACCCTGGGCGTGACGACCGAAACGCAGGATGCCGAGGGGGCCGTGCAGCAACAGCGGCCGGTCCCGGCGCTCTCGACGGCGCAGGTGGAGGCGGCCTGTGCCGCGTTCCGCGGGGACATCGAGCAGTTGGTGCCGGCCTACTCGGCGGTGCGATTCGGCGGCGCGCGCGGCTACGAGCTGGCGCGGGCGGGGAAGCCGGTGCCGGAGAAACGGCGCCGCGTGCACGTGGCCGCCCTCGAGGTGCGCGAGGTGGCCGGGGATCGTCTCCGCCTCGCCGTGACCTGCTCAAAGGGCACCTACGTGCGGACGCTCGCGCACGACCTGGGGGAGGCCCTCGGTTGCGGCGGGATGTTGAGCGCGCTCCGGCGGACCCGGATCGGCCCCTGGAAGTTGGCGGACGCGCAGACTCTGGCGGCGATTGATTCCGCCACGCCGGATCAGCTCACCGCCTGGCTCCGGCCGGTGCAATCGTGAGCCGCCGCGGCCCGGTCGTGGCGATCGGGATTTTCGATGGGGTGCATCGCGGCCATCAGGCCATTCTCGCGCGCGCCGTGCGCCGGGCGCGGGCGTTGCGCACCAGGCCGGTCGCCCTCACCTTCTTCCCGCATCCCGCGGCTGTCCTCGCCCCCCAGCATGTTCCGCCGCTCCTGCTCTCGCTCGACCAACGCCGCGCGGCGTTCGCCGCCTGTGAAGTGCCGCGGACTGTCGTGCTGCGATTCACGCGCGTGTTGTCCCGCTGGACCCCGGAGCAATTCGTCCAACGCGTCCTGGTGCGGCGCCTGCAGGCTCGCGAGGTGGTGGTCGGCCACGACTTTGGGTTCGGGCGGGGGCGCAGCGGGACGATCAAAACGCTGCGGGCGCTTGGCCGCCAGTACGGGTTCCGCGTGCAGGTCGTGCCGCCGGTGCGGGTCGGCCACGTGCGGATTTCTTCACGCGTGATCCGGCAGGCGATTGCTCTGGGGCGGTTGGAGGTCGCCCAGCGGTACCTGGGGCGCCCACCGACCGTCGTCGGGCGCGTCGTCCGCGGGGCGGGGCGGGGCAAGCGCGTGGGCATCCCGACGGCGAATCTCCAGGTGACGGCCGGGGTACTGCCCCCGACCGGGGTCTACGCGGTCTGGGCCCGGTGGGGAACAGGCCCCACGCGCTCCTCCTCGCTCGGTGGGGTGGCCAACCTCGGCTGGCGGCCCACCGTGGACGCCCGCCGCCCGGCCCACCCGGTCCTGGAGGTCCACCTGTTCCACCGTCGCGTCCCCCGCTTGCGGGGCCGCTCCCTCGAGGTAGCCTTCGGCCATCGGCTCCGGGCCGAGCGCCGCTTCCCCTCACTGGCCGCCCTCGTGGCCCAGATCCACCGCGACATCGCCTCCGCCCGCCGCTGGCTGCGCCGCCAGCCCCGCCCGTGATTTTCCTTTACAAGCACCCCTGACCGCGGTACACTCTCCCTCGGATAAACAGACAAAGAGTCGACTAGGACGAACGCGGCCTACCATGGTTCTCGTAAAAGCGCGCAAGAGCGCGCTCATCCAAGACTACAAACTCCATGAGGGAGATACTGGCTCCGCCCAGGTGCAGATTGCCCTGCTGACGGAGCGGATCAACCAGCTGACGGGGCATTTCAAAACCCATCAGAAGGACCACCATTCTCGCCGGGGGCTCCTGATGATGGTCGGCCGTCGCCGGAAACTCCTCGAGTACCTCAAATCCCAAGACCGCCTCGAATACCAGAAACTCCTCGATCGACTCTCCTTGCGCAAATGAGCGCCCCTTGTCTCCCGGGGTGGGAGTCGCACGCAGCATTGACGAAAGCATCTAATCCATGACACATCGTGTCCAAGTTCGTGTAGGTCGAGACGACCTCATTATTGAAACCGGCCGGTTCGCCAAGCAGGCGGACGGCGCCGTCACCGTGCAGCTCGGAGGGACGGTGGTGCTGGTGACCGCGGTGGCGGCGACGAAGCCGCGCCCCGGCATCGATTTCCTCCCCCTGACGGTGGAGTACCAAGAGAAGACGTACGCTGCCGGCAAGATCCCCGGCGGATTTTTCAAGCGGGAAGGGCGCCCCTCGGAGAAGGAGATTCTCTCGGCCCGGCTGATTGACCGCCCGTGCCGGCCGTTGTTCCCGAAGGGATTCCGCTGTGACATCCAGATTATCAGTCTGGTCCTCTCGCATGACGGGGTCAATGACCCCGATGTCCTCGCCGTCGTCGGCGCCTCGGCCGCCCTCTCGATCTCCGACATCCCGTTCAAGGGACCGCTCGGGTGCGTGCGGATCGGCCGCGTCAATGACCAGTGGGTGGTGAACCCCAGTTTCGATGAGGCGGACACCGGGACCTTGGATTTGGTGGTCGTCACGAGCCCCGACGGGATCATCATGGTCGAGGCGGGGGCCAAGGAAATCTCCGAAGAGCTCATGATTGACGCGATGCGGATCGGCGAGCAGCACGCGCAGGAGGTGGCCGAGATCCAGAAGCAGTTGGTCGCCGCCTGCGGCAAGCCGAAGCGCGAGGTGACGCTGACCACGCCGGACCCGGCGCTGATCGAGAAGGTCCGCAAGGCCGCGACGGCCGAGTTGGACGCGGAGATCACGCGCGCCTCCCAGAAGGAGGGGCGCAGTGAGGCGATGGACGCGCTCCTGGCCCGCCTGACCGAGCAGTTCGTCGTCGAGGGTGGGACGGTGACCGCGGCCGACGTCTCGGCGGCGTTGAGCGAGGTGGAGACCGAGCATCTGCGCCGCACGATTCTGGGGAAGCGGGTGCGGGCCGACGGGCGGGAGCTGACCACCCTACGCCCGATCACCTGCGAAGTGGGGATCCTGCCGCGCACGCACGGCTCCGGGCTCTTTACCCGCGGGCAGACGCAGAGCTTGGCCACGACCACGCTGGGCACCCCCTCCGACGAGCAGCGGATTGACGCGCTCGAGGGCAAGACCACGAAGTCCTTCATGCTCCACTACAGCTTCCCGCCGTTTTCCGTCGGAGAGGTGCGCCCGATGCGCGGCCCCGGCCGGCGCGAGATCGGCCACGGGGCGCTCGCGGAGCGGTCGCTGAAGGCGGTCATCCCGACGAAGGAACAATTTCCCTACACGGTCCGCATCGTCTCCGAGATTTTGGAGTCCAACGGCTCCTCCTCGATGGCGACGGTCTGCGGCGGGACGCTCGCGCTGCTGGATGCCGGGGTGCCGATCAAGGCGCCGGTGTCGGGCGTGGCGATGGGACTCGTCTACGAGAGTCTGGACCGCTATGTGATCCTCACGGACATCACCGGGCTCGAAGATCATGGCGGGGACATGGATTTCAAGGTGGCGGGCACGAGCGCCGGCCTGACCGGCCTGCAACTCGACCTGAAGCTCACCGGCGTGCCGCTGGAGGTGTTGGCGCGGGCGCTGGAGCAGTCCCGCGAGCCGCGGCAGACGATTCTGCGGGCGATTGCTGCGGTCCTGCCGCAGCCACGGGCGGAGTTGTCTGCCTTTGCGCCGCGCATCACGACGATCAAGATTGATCCCGAGAAGATCGGCACCGTGATCGGGCCCGGCGGCAAGATGATCCGCAAGATCGTCGCCGACACCGGCGCCACGATTGACATCGAGGATGACGGCACGGTGCTGGTGGCCTCGACGGACGCGGCCGCGTCGGAGAGGGCGATCGCCTTCATCCGCGGGCTGACCGATGAGGTGGAGGTGGGCCGGATCTACCAGGCCAAGGTGACGCGCCTGATGAACTTCGGGGCCTTCTGTGAAATTTCCCCCGGCAAGGAAGGGCTCTGTCACGTGTCCGAGATTGACGCCGGCTTCGTGCCGCGCGTCGAGGATGCCGTGAAGGTGGGCGACACGTTCCCGGTGAAGGTGATCGAGGTGGACCTGCAGGGGCGCGTGAATGTCAGCCGCAAGCAGGCGATGCCCGGCCAGGAATCCGCCCCACCGGTCCCGCACCGCCGTGAAGGCGGGGACCGTGGGCCGCGCCGCGGGGGGTCGGATGATCGTCGGCCGCCCCGTGGGGGCGACGATGGTCCCCGGCGGCATGATGGGCCGCCGCGCCACGAGGGATCCCGCGACCGGGGGCCGCACCCGCAGCACCGATGACCGTGACCTCCCGCCCCAACGCTGACGCTCGTCTCCAGGAGATGCAGGGCTTCGCGTTGCTGGCGGGGGCGCTGTTCCTCTTCGTCAGTCTGCTGACGTTCCATCCGGACGACCTCGCCTTCTTCAGCTCGCATCCGGCGGCGCATGTTCGGAATCTTTGCGGGGTGGCCGGGGCTTATCTCTCCGCCGGCATCCGGACGCTGATCGGGCTGGCCAGTTATCTGATCCCGCTCGTCGTACTTCTCTGGGCCTTCGCCTGCTTTGTGGGGAAGCCCGCCTCCAAACATTACGCCCGCCTGATCGGCTTCGTCGGTCTCTGCGTGACCGCCTGCACGCTCCTCTCCATCCTGTGGGTGCAGGATCCGGTGGCGCGCGTGCATCGCGGCGGATTGATCGGGCTCGGCGTCGGCGACTGGCTGCTCCACTACTGTGGCTTCCTGGGGGCGGTGATTCTGACGCTGGCGTTGGCGGCGGTCTTCTTCCTGCTCGCCACCGATATGCTGCTCCTGCCGCTCTTGAGCGTCGCCGGGACCGCCGCGTGGAGCGGGGCGCGCCGCGCCACCGGGACGTTGCAGGAGCGCTGGCGATCGGTGCGGGCGCGGACCGCCACTCCGGACATCCGGGTGGCCCGCCGGCCTCGGGCCGCCTCGCCGACGGTCACCGCCTCGACGGCAGTCGCCGAACCTCCGCCGGCCAGGACCACGGTTGCGCCGACGCCCCCCGATGTCATCATGGCCCAACCCCCGTCGAAGCCGAAGATGGCCCCGAAGCCCACGCGGCGCGAGGCCCCGGTGATCGTGGGGGATTACCACCTGCCCGGATTTGATCTGTTGGATGTCCCGGCGCCGCCCGAGGCCCGCCAGCTGAAAGAGGATTTGCAGGCGAGCGCGAAGGTGCTCCAGGAAACACTGATGGATTTTGGGATCGAGGTGAACGTGGCCCAAGTGGAGCAGGGGCCTGTGATTACCCGTTACGAGTTGGAACCGGCCCCCGGGGTGAAGGTGACGAAGATCACCGGGTTGGCCGACGACATCGCCCTGGCGCTGAAGGCCCCGTCGGTGCGGATCATCGCCCCGATTCCCGGGAAGGCGCGGGTCGGCGTCGAGGTGCCGAACGTGCGCGCGTCGTTCGTGGGTTTGCGCGAGGTGTTGGAGTCGTCGGCGTTTCGCGAAGCCCCCTCGAAGCTGACGATCGCGGTCGGCAAGGATACCGCGGGGCACCCGCTGGTCGCCGACCTCGGCGGCATGCCCCACCTGCTCATCGCCGGGACGACCGGCTCGGGAAAAACCGTCTGCGTGAACAGTCTCATCATGTCGCTCCTCCTGACCAGCACCCCGGAGGAGGTGAAGTTCCTGATGGTGGATCCGAAGATGGTGGAGCTGGCCGTCTACAACGGCTTACCGCATCTCATCGCCCCGGTGCAGACCGACCCCAAGCGGGTCTCGAAGGCGCTCAACTGGGTCGTGCTGGAGATGGAGACCCGGTACAAACTGTTCGCGAAGCTCGGCGTGCGGAACATCGAGATGTACCATCAGAAGGTGAAGGCCAAGGAGCTGCCCGTCGAAGAGCTGCCGTCGAGTCTCCCGTACCTGATCGTGGTGATTGACGAGTTGGCCGACCTGATGATGGTGGCCCGCACCGAGGTGGAGACCGGGATCGGCCGCCTGGCCCAGCTGTCGCGCGCCGTCGGGATCCACATGGTGCTGGCGACCCAGCGCCCGTCGGTGGATGTGCTGACCGGCGTCATCAAAGCCAACTTCCCGGCACGGATCTCGTTCCAGGTGGCCTCGAAGGTGGATGCCCGCACCGTGCTTGACCAGGTGGGGGCGGAGAAACTGCTCGGCCACGGTGACCTCTTGTTCATGAAGCCGGGCGCGGCGAAGCTGATCCGTGCACAGGGGTGTCTCGTCACCGATCAGGAGATTGAGCGGATCGTGAAGTTCATTAAGGCGCAGCGGACCGGCGAGTACGACGAGAACTTGTTTGAGGACGCGAGCCGGGGACCGGGCGGAATCTCATCGGAGAAGGACGAGATGTACGCTGAAGCGGTGCAGGTGGTGATCAATTCCGGCCAGGCCTCCGTGTCGCTCCTCCAGCGGCGGATGCGGCTCGGCTACGGCCGCGCCGCCCGCATCCTGGATATGATGGAGCAGGAGGGGATCGTCGGTCCCATTCGAGGGGCGAAACCCCGCGATGTGTTGATCAAATCTTATCAAGGGTCTCCGGCCCCGGAGCCCTCAGCGGACGAGGTGGCTGATGCCGACCATCGGTGAGCGGTTGCGGGCGGCCCGGGAGGCCAAAGGACTGCAGTTGGAGGATGCCCACCGCCAGACGAAGATTCACACCAGGATTTTGCAGGCGATGGAGGAGGATCGCGCCCCCGAGGTGCTCGATCCGGCCTACGCGAGAGGGTTTCTGAAGAAGTATGCCATGTTCCTCAGTCTCGATCCTGCCCCCCTCGTGACGGAGTATCTCCAGACGGCGCGGGCGAGCGCCCCGCCGACCTCCACGACCGACGGGGCGGGGCTCTCAGCCGAGGAAGCAGCCGCCGGGATGCCGCGCTGGTTGATCGTGGCGAGCGTCACTGTGATCGCCTTGATCGGCCTGGTGTTCCTGGTGATTCTCTCGAAAGACCTCTCCCGTCCCGCCATGCCGCCGCCGGGGCCGGTGTCAAGGTCGGCCGCGCCGTCGAAGCCCACGCCGCCCCCTGCGCCGAAACTCCTGGTCCCACGGTCTCAGCCGTTGAAGCTCAGTATCCGGGCCGCGCAGGACTGCTGGATGCAGGTGAAGGTGGATGAGAAGGTGCTCTTCCAGAATGTCCTCGCCAAGGGACACGAAGAGACCTGGACCGCGAATGACGCGATCGAGCTCTGGGTCGGCAACGCCGCCGCGCTCACATTGACCTTAAATGGTCACGCCCTTGAGCCGTTGGGACAGGGCGTGCTCAAGGGGGTGCGTGTCACCCGCGCCGGCGTCCAGCCGCCCAAGAAGTCGCACGCGGTTCCTTGACCCTTCCGAATCTGTTGACGGTCAGCCGCATTGGGCTGACCGGTCTGTTCATGCTGGCCCTCTTCACCCACAGCCCCTCCGGGCGGATCTGGGCGCTCGTCATCTTCGGCGTCGCATCGCTCACGGATCTCTTCGATGGCCTCTTGGCCCGCCGGTGGCATCAAGAAACCGCGCTTGGCGCCCTTCTGGATCCGATTGCCGACAAAATTCTCGTGCTGGCCGCCTTCCTGAGCTTTGTCGAACTGGAGCTCATCCCTGCTTGGATGGTGGTGCTCATCGTCTCGCGGGAATTTCTCATCACCGGGCTGCGGCTCGTGGCCGTGCGCCAGGGGACCGTCCTGCCGGCCGAGCGCGGCGGCAAGCATAAAACGATTTCGCAGATGGTGGCGATTGTCCTCACTCTCGTCTATCTCATTGTCCGGGATCTGGCTACGGCCCGGGCCACTCCCGAAACATTGTCAGCCGTCACGCTCTGGGGGAGCCGCGGGGTCTATGGGCTCATGCTCCTCACCGTCGGGCTCACGCTGACGAGCGGCTGTGCCTTCGCCTGGCGGCACCGGACCTTGCTGCTCGGCGCCGCTCCGAAATCTTCGTGACCGTGGTGGATCGTCGGTGGCCGCATCTCCTGCGGCAGGGGTGGGGGCGTATCCGGGCTGTCGTCGGTTCCTCGCGCTGTGATCGCCTGGTCCTCGCGGTCGTGAGCGCGGGGGGAGCCGGGTATCTCCCGTGGGCCCCGGGCACGATGGGCGCGCTGGTCGGCACCGCGGTGGCCTGTTTGACCGAGATCAACCCCGTACTTCAAGGGGCGCTGGTCGTCGCCTGTCTGCTTGCAGGGCTGCTCCTCATTCCGATCGCTCAGCGATTGTTTGGCACCGACGATCCGCGCCAGGTGGTGATCGATGAGGTGTGCGGCGCTCTGGTCACCTTCATCGGGTTGCCCCTGACCCCGCTCGTCATCATCACAGGGTTCTTTACCTTCCGCCTACTCGATATCCTCAAGCCCGGCCCGATCCGCCGTCTCGAGCGGCTCCCCGGCGGCTGGGGCGTGATGGCCGATGACCTCGCCGCCGGGCTCCTGGCCCACGGCGTGGCTTGGTGGGTCGGTCTACGACTGTAGGGGAATCGTCGCGAGCGGTCTGTAGGTGGGGCCGTGCGAGGAGAGTGTTGACTGAAAGAGCGTGAGGTGGTCGACCGGCACCGGCGGGCCGGCGGGGACTGCCACTGCTTGTAAGCGGATCATGCGCGGCGCCACTCGCTCCGGTGAGCGAATGCGGCCGATCGTCAGATGCGGGGCAAACGGCCGATCCTCCGACGGAAATCTGAGCGACACGCAGGCCTGCTCGACCACCTGCGCGAGGGCCGCAAGCGCCTCCTGACCCTGCGTTACTCCCACCCAGAGAATCCGCGGGTGGCGTGTGCTCGGAAACGTGCCGAGTCCCTCGACCTGCAGCATGAACGGGGTGTGCCCGCGCGCGACCACGGCGAGCGACTCGTTCAACCCCTCGATCCGCGCCTCCTCAATGTTGCCCAAAAACTTCAGGGTGAAATGCAGGTTGGCCGGCTCGACCCACGTGATGGTGATTCCGCGTTCTGCCTCCCGCAGAGTGGTTTGGAGGGCGGCGACGGCCTGGCGGAGCGGGTCCGGCAGTTCGACGGCGATGAAGGCGCGGATCACGCGCGGGGAGTCGTGAGCGTCCGGCGGAGCAGATCGAGCGCGGCTTGGCTGGCCTTCCACTTGATCGTGGCTCGATCCCCGGTGAACTGGTGTCGTTGGCAGGTCACCTGCTTGGCGTCGGCCAGCGCCAGGTAGACCAGGCCGATTGGTTTCTCCGTCGTGCCGCCCGCGGGGCCGGCAATCCCGCTGACGGCGAGCCCGTAGGTGGCTTTCGTCGCGCGGCGAATATTGGCCGCCATCGCCTGGGCCACGGGGTCGCTGACGGCGCCCTGTGTGCGGATGAGCGGGGCCGGGACGCGCAGGATCCCGGTTTTCAGGGCGTTGGCGTACGCGACGACGCCGCCCAGAAAATAGGTCGAGCTCCCGGGCACTTGCGTGAGGCGGTGGCCGATCAGCCCACCGGTGCAGGACTCCGCCACCGCGAGCGTTTTCCGCTGCTGGGCCAGCCGCGCCCCCACCACCCCCTCGAGCGTCTCCTCATCCGCGCCGTAGACGAGGGGCCCGAGCCGTCGGCGGATGTCCGTCTCTACCCGGGCGATCGCCTTCTGCGCGGCGGCCGGCGTGGCCCCCTTCGCGGTGATCCGGAGGTCCACCTGCGCGGGGTGTGCGTAGATCCCGACGGTGACGTCCCCGCGGAGCTTCAGCAGATCTTTGACGCGCTCATCCACCTCCGACTCTGTGATCCCGCTCAGTTTCACCGTGCGGGAGAGGAGGACCCCCGTCAGGCGATAGTGGCGCGTGAGCCACGGGATGGCTTGCTCGGTGAACATCAGCTCCAGCTCGTTCGGGGGGCCGGGCAAGGCGATGAGTAATTTCTTACGGACGGGGAGCAGGAACCCAGGGGCGGTGCCGATGCGGTTGGGAAGGACGACGGCGCCGCGCGGCACGTAGGCCTGGCGGAGGTTCGCTTGCGGCATTGAGATGCCGAGCCGGACGAACCGCTCGCGGATCTGCGTGGCGATCGCGCGGTCGAGGACGAGCGGCCGCCCGATGGTTTTGGCCAGGGTGGGGAGGGTGATATCATCCACCGTGGGTCCCAGGCCCCCGCAGGTGATCACCCAGTCGGCGCGGGTGAACGCGGTCCGAATCGCCTCGGCGAGCCGCATGGGATTGTCGCCGACGGTGACATGGGAGTAGCAGTCGACGCCGAGCGCGGCCAGCCGGCGCCCGAGGAACGCGGTATCCGAATTGACGGTGAAGCCCAGGAGCAGCTCCGTCCCGATCGCCACCAGCTCCGCCCGCATGGGGGCATTATAGCACCCTGCATTAGCCCTCGGGGTCTTGTCCCCGCCCTCCGCTCGCAGGGCCGACGGGCGGCCATCTCTCGCATATAGAATTTCCTGATTGACGAAATATCAGACTCGTGCTAGCATCCCCTCACCCCGCCGCCACCGGTTGACAACGCCCCCGCCAGGAGCGTACAATGCCTGCTATCACCATGCCAGAAGGAGCCACTACGATGCCACGCGGAAAAAGCGCCACCCTCGAGGAACCCAAGCGGGACAAGCCGGTCGTCGCCAAGGCGGCCGATGAACGTTCGCTCGACAAGGTCCGGGCCGAGAAGACCAAGGCCCTAGAGCTCACCCTCGCCCAGATTGAGAAGCAATTCGGCCAGGGCGCCATCATGAAATTGGGGCAGGCGACCACGTCGAATGTCGCCGTGATCCCGACCGGGACGCTGGCCCTCGACATGGCGCTCGGCGTCGGGGGGATCCCGCGCGGCCGCGTCGTCGAGATCTACGGGCCGGAGTCGTCCGGCAAGACGACGCTGACGCTCTCCATCATCGCGCAGACGCAGCGGATCGGCGGGGTAGCCGCGTTCATTGACGCGGAACACGCCTTCGACCCGACCTACGCGAAGAAGCTCGGCGTCAATCTCGACGACCTGTTGATCTCTCAGCCGGACACCGGCGAGCAAGCCCTCGAGATCGCCGACATGCTCATTCACTCCAACGCCGTGGATGTCGTGGTGGTGGATTCCGTGGCGGCCCTCGTGCCGCGCGCCGAGATCGAAGGGGAGATGGGGGACAGTCACGTGGGGCTCCAGGCGCGGCTCATGTCGCAGGCCCTGCGGAAGCTGACCGGCACCATCTCGAAATCCAAGACCGCGCTCATCTTCATCAATCAGCTCCGCGAGAAGATCGGCATCATGTTCGGCAACCCGGAGACGACGCCGGGAGGGCGGGCGCTCAAGTTCTACGCCTCGGTGCGGCTCGACATCCGCCGGATCGAGACCATCAAGCGCGGGGACGAGGCGGTCGGCAACCATGTTCGCGTGAAGGTGGTGAAGAACAAGGTGGCCCCGCCGTTCCGCCAGGCCGAGTTTGACATCATGTACGACGAGGGGATTTCGGGCACGTATGATCTCCTCGACGTGGGCGTGGCCCGGGACGTCATTCAAAAGCAGGGCACGTGGCTCGCCTATGGAGAGGTGAAGCTCGGGCAGGGACGGGACAATGCCCGCGCCTTCCTGAAGGAGAACCCCCATTTGGTCGCCGAGCTTGAGGCGAAATTGCGCGCGTTGATCACGACGTCGTAATTCTTGGGGAGTCACCAATCTGAGGGGATTTTCTCCTGCCGTCTGGCTTGTCCAGACGGCAGGGTGTTTTCGGAGGAGTGTGTCATGGCGCCAAAACGACTGCTGAGCGTTGGATTGATAGGTATGCTTGTGGTGCTCGGGATGGGATCGGCCGCGCTGGCGGCGCCGGAGGCCTCGGCGCCCGTCGGGACGGCGGCCGGCGAACTCCAGAAGGCGTTCATCGACGTGGCGCGCCGGGTCGGCCCGGCCGTCGTCTCGATCGCCGTGGAGCACACGGAGCATTTGCAGGCACGCCGCTTTGGGTTCGGTGGGGGCGGGCCGGAGGATGAATTCTTCGACCGGTTCTTCTCCGATTTCTTCAGCCAGATGCCGGAGCGGGAGTTCAAGAGCCGCGGCCTTGGCAGCGGGGTCATCATTGACCCGGAGGGCTACATCCTGACGAACGAGCACGTCGTCGGCGGCGCGGACAAGCTCGTCGTCACCTTGCCGGACGGCCGCGAGTTTAAGGCAGTCGTCAAGGGGACCGATCCCATGGCGGATCTGGCAGTCGTGAAAATTCAAGCCAAGGATTTGCCGGTGGCCGAGCTGGGCGACTCCAACACGGTGCAGATCGGGCAGTGGGCGATTGCGATCGGGAATCCGTTCGGCTACGCCGTGGGCTCGTCGGAGCCGACCGTGACCGTCGGGGTGATCAGTGCCCTGAACCGCTCGATTCGCGCCGACCGCGAGCGGAACTACCCGGGCTTGATTCAGACCGACGCGGCCATCAACCCCGGCAATAGCGGCGGGCCGTTGGTGGACCTCTCGGGAAAAGTGATCGGGATCAATGTGGCGATTTTCTCGACGTCGGGTGGTTATCAGGGGATCGGATTCGCGATCCCCAGCAACACGGCCCGCGCGATTGTCGGCGATCTGATCAAAGGGAAGAAGGTGCTCTACGGGTGGCTCGGGGTCAACGTCCAGGACCTCGATGAGGGACTGGCCGGTTACTTCGGCACGCCAGACCGGAACGGCGTGGTGGTTGCTCGCGTCCTGCCGGGCGGGCCCGCGGAGAAGGCCGGTGTCAAGGATGGCGACGTGATCCGCGGCTACCAGAGCCAGCCGATTCGCAACGTGCGGGAGCTGCTGGGGGCCGTGGCTCGCACGAAGGTGGGCGCGACCGTGACCCTCGATCTCCTGCGGGAGAAGAAGACGCTCAAGGTGACCGTCAACGTGAGTGAGCGCCCGAGCGATCTGGCGGGCTCCGCGGAACGGGCGTCGGCGACCTGGCGCGGGTTGAGCGTGAGCGCGTTGACGGAGGAGCTGGCCCGCCAGTTTCGATTGGCGGACCGCCGCGGCGTGGTGGTGACACAGGTGGAGCCGGGCAGTCCGGCTGACGAGGCGGGCTTGCGCCCCGGCGACGTCATCAATGAGATCAATCGTCGGCCCATCGCCACGCTTGACGATTACGCCCGGGCCATTGCCGGCGTCACCGGCGACTGCCTGGTGCGCACCCTGCGCGGCTACGCGATTGTCCACGCGCCGAAGGAGTAGGCCGCGTGCCGCTTGATCCTCTCCTGAGGGCCCGTGCCGCTGCCGAACGGCTGCTCCGGTTCCGCCCACGCAGCGAGCAGGAGCTGCGCCAACGGCTTCGGCAGAAGGGGGTTGAGGCGCCCGTCATCGAGACGTTGGTGCAGGAGCTGGCCCGTAAAGATCTGCTCAATGACCAGAAGTTTGCCCAGTACGTGGCGACGAACCGATTGGTGATGCGGCCGACCGGCGTGCGGGCTCTGCGCGACGAGTTGCGGCGCAAGGGGGTGGCCTCCACGGTCGCGGAGGCGGCGCTGACCAAGGCCACGGCCGGCTACGATGAGGCGGCCGCGGCCCGCGAGCTGGCCCAGCGGCGGGCGGGCCAGATGAGCGGATTGCCGGCGGCGACGATCCAGCGCCGGTTGTTCGGCCTGCTGCAGCGGCGAGGATTTTCCAGCGAGGTGGTCTATCGTGTGGTCCGCGAGGTGACGCGCCCGACCGGTCCGGTGTCATGACCGGCCACGAGATTCGACAGCGGTTCCTGGACTATTTCCAGCGGCAGGGGCATACGGTGGTCCCGAGCGCTTCACTGATCCCCGAGGATGATCCAACCCTGTTGTTCACCGGCGCCGGGATGAATCAGTTCAAGGAGTACTTCCTCGGTCGGAAGAAGGATCTGAAGCGCGCGGCCAGCTGCCAGAAATGTTTCCGGACGCCCGACCTCGAGCTCGTCGGCAAGACGGCGTCGCACCTGACCTTCTTTGAGATGCTCGGGAACTTCTCCTTCGGCGACTACTTCAAGCCGGAGGCGATCCAGTGGGCGTGGGAGTTTCTCACGCGCGAGCTGAAGTTGCCTTCAGACAGACTTTGGATCACCGTCTACGAGCAGGACGATGAGGCGCTCGCGATCTGGCGCGATCGGATCAAAATCCCGGCGGTCCGGATGGTGAAACTCGGGGCCAAAGATAACTTCTGGCCGTCGAACGCCCCGACGGAGGGGCCGAACGGCCCCTGCGGCCCCTGCTCCGAAATTCACTATGACTATGGGTGTTGCACCGTTGGGCAGGTCTGCCCAGATCCAGACCATTGCCAGCCGGGCTGTCCCTGTGGACGCTTCGTCGAGGTCTGGAACCTCGTCTTCACGCAGTACGACCGGCAGTCGGATGGGAGTTTGAAGCCGCTGCCTGCGAAGAACATTGACACCGGCATGGGGCTCGAGCGGTTGACCGCCGTCGTCAACGGCGTGCGGACGAACTTTGACACCGATCTGCTGAAGCCGATCGTGGAGGCGTCTCGGAAAGAGATGACGGCTCAATTTCCATCGGCGGCCAAGTATCCATTGCCAGAGATTTATGCTGTTGCCGATCACGTCCGAGCCCTCACGTTCTTGATTGGCGATGGGGTGGTTCCGTCAAACGATGGTCGCGGCTACGTGGTACGCATGCTTCTACGCAAAGCGGCCCGGCACGGCCGGGGATTTGGGCTCAAAGAGCCATTTTTGTATCGCCTGGTACCCGTTGCGGCAAACGCGATGGCTGCGGGATATCCAGAACTCGCCGAGCAACGCGAGCGTATTGCGAAAGTTATTAAGCAAGAAGAAGAGCGTTTCCATCAATCGCTCAGCGAGAAGCTCCCGATTTTGGAAGAGGAGTTGCGAAAAGGACGGTTGAGTGCGGAACGCGCCGCATGGTTTTATGACACCCACGGTATCCCATTTGAAGAGATCGTCGGGGCAACGAAGATGTATGCTCACGTTGAGGTGCCGAGTCGTGAGCAGTTCGACCGCGCCCTGACTACGTTGCAGGCGAAGTCGAAAGCGACCAGCGGATTTGATGAGGCGATTTTCGCTGAGACCTTGTCGGGCACGATTGCGGGATTGGGCGTGTCCACCACGTTCATCGGCTACGGCACGTTAGAGGCCAGGGCGAAGGTGGTCGCCCTCCTCGTTGACGGGCGCCCGGTCGATCAGGTGCGAGCACCGGCCTCGGTCATGGTGCTGCTTGACCAGACGCCGTTCTACGGGGAGTCGGGCGGCCAGCTCGGCGACACCGGCCGGCTCGAGGCGGCTGGCGGGAAGCTGGTCGTTGAGGACACGAAGCGGGTGGATCAGACGATCGTGCATGTGGCGCGCGTGACCGAGGGGACGGTGAAGGTGCCGGACGCGGTACGGGCGGTGGTGGATCTGGCCCGACGGCAGCAGGTGGCGCGGAATCACACCGCGACCCATCTCCTCCACGCGGCGCTGCGTGAGGTGCTCGGCGCCCATGTGCACCAGGCCGGCTCGCTCGTGGCGCCGGACCGGCTCCGGTTCGACTTTACCCACACGGAGGCGGTTCAGGCGGCGCGCCTGCGCGACATCGAGGCGCGCGTGAATGCCTGGGTGCGGGACAACCACGGCGTGGCGACCCAGGAGATGGCGGCGGCCGAGGCCAAGGCCTCTGGCGCCCTCGCCTTCTTCGGCGACAAATACGGCGATCGGGTCCGCGTGGTGACGATCAACCAATTCTCTAAGGAATTTTGCGGCGGCACGCATCTGGCGGCGACAGGGCAGGTGGGTTTGCTGACGATCGTCGGCGAGGGGTCCGTCGCCAGCGGCGTGCGGCGCGTCGAGGCGCTGACCGGCGAGGCGGCGCTCGCCCATCTGAAAGGGGCCGAGGGACAACTGCTGGAGTTAGCCCAGCTCCTGCGGACGCCGCGCGAGAAATTGGGCGATGCCGTCGAGCGCCTGCGCCAGCAGGCGAGGGCGTTGGAAGCGGAGCTGGAGCGCCTGCGGCTGGCGAAATCGCGCGGCACCGCCGAGGAATTGTGGAAGCTGGGCGAGACGTTGCCTGGCGGAGTGCAGGTGATCTGCCGCGAAATCCCTCATGCGGAGATGGCGGCCCTCCGCGCGCTGTACGACGCCTGGAAGCCACAGGCGAAGGGGAAGAGCGTCCTTTGCTTGGGCAGCCGCTCGACGGACGGGGTCTTCCTGATTGTCGGGAGCTCCCCGGCGCTCGTGCAGGCAGGATTCTCCGCGAAGACCCTGATTGATCGGTTGGCCCCGATCATCGAAGGTAAAGGAGGAGGCCGATCGGATTTCGCACAGGCCGGCGGCCGGAATCCCGCCCGGTTGCAGGAAGCGTTGCAGCAGGTAGTGCCGATTGTCAAGGAGTTGACCTCATGAGGGTGATCCGATTCGGGAGCCCTGAGTTCGAGCGATTGTGCCAGCGCGGGGGCGCGCGCCGCCGCCAAATCGAGGAGCGGGTGCGCCGCATCCTCGAGGACGTGCGGACCAACGGGGACGAGGCCGTCCTCAAGTACACCCGGCGCTTCGACAAGGTTCGGCTCACCCCGCGGCAGCTGCGAGTGACGGAGGCGGAGACCTCCGGGGCTTATCAGGACATCGCGCCGGAATTCATCACGGGCCTCAAGCTCGTGATCGAGAACGTGCGGGCCTTCTACCAGAAACAGACGCCGCGGTCGTGGCGACGGCTCAGCGACGACGGGATCCTGCTCGGTGAGAAATGCGAACCGCTGGAGCGTGTCGGGGTCTATATCCCGGCCGCGCAGGCCCCGCTCGTTTCGACGGTCTACATGACGGTCATGCCGGCGAAGCTGGCTGGCGTGCGGGAGATCTACGTCGCAACCCCGCCGCTTGCCAACGGCGCGGTCGATCCGCACATTCTCGTGGTCGCGAATCTGCTCAAGGTGACCGCCGTCTACAAGATGGGTGGGGCGCAGGCGATCGGGGCGCTGGCATACGGCACGAAGACAGTCCCGCGCGTGGATAAGATCGTCGGCCCGGGGAACGCCTACGTGACCGAGGCCAAGCGTCAGGTGTTCGGCGATGTGGACATTGACATGACAGCCGGCCCGACGGAGATCGCGGTGATCGCGAACCAACACAGCGTGCCGGACTTCGTCGCCGCAGACCTCGAGGCGGAGCACGAGCACGCCGGCGGGGTCGCGGTGCTCATCACGCCGTCGAAGACGCTCGCCCGCCAGTTGCGAGGACGGCTGGCGCGCGGCACGATCGTCCTCACCCGGAACCTGGACGAGGCGGCGGCCGCGGCGAACGCGTTTGCGCCGGAGCATTTGGAGATCCACGTGAAGCGCCCGGAGCTGCTGGCGAAGAAAATCCGGCATGCCGGGGCGATCTTTCTGGGGCCCTACTCGCCGGCCTCGATCGGCGACTACATTGCCGGGCCCAGCCACGTCCTCCCGACGGGGGGCTCGGCGCGGTTCTTCTCGGGGCTCGGGGTGTGCGATTTTGTGAAACGGATCCACATGATCTCTTACTCGCGGCGGGCGCTGGAGAAGGTGCACGGCCACGTCGAGCGCATGGCGATGATCGAAGGGCTCGTGAAGCACATGGAGTCGGTGAAGATTCGGTTTGACCGAGGGCATGATGGCAGCCACAAAGCGGACGGCAGCGATCCAGCGTAAGACCAAGGAGACGGCGATCCGTGGCCGCCTCACCCTCGACGGGCGAGGGAAGAGCACGGTGCGCACCGGGATCCCATTCCTCGACCACATGCTCGAGCTCTGGACGAAGCACGGCTTCTTCGACCTCGAGCTGCGGGCGGTCGGCGATCTCCAGATTGATTGTCATCACACGAACGAGGACGTAGGGCTCGTCCTCGGCGCGGCGTTGAAGCAGGCGCTCGGCGAGAAGCGGGGCATTACCCGCTTCGGCCACGGCGAGGCCTATGTGCCAATGGACGAATCGCTGGCGCGGGTGGTCGTGGATGTGAGCGGCCGGCCCCGGTTCCAATGGGACTGGCACCCGAAGAAAACCGAGCGGGCGTTTCCGGCGGCGGGCTATACCGTGTCGGACGCCAAACATTTTCTGGAGAGTGTGGCGACGAAGAGTGAACTGACCATCCACGTGGATGTGCTCAAGGCCGGCGACGACCTGCATCACGTGCTGGAGGCCGTCTTCAAGGCATTTGGGCGGGCGTTGTCGCAGGCGGTGGCGCGCGACCCGCGGGTCCGCGGCGTTCCCTCGACGAAAGGGCGATTGTAGCCGACCGATGATCACCATCGTGGATTACGGGATGGGGAATCTGCGCTCCGTCCAAAAGGCGTTCGAGTGGGTCGGGGCGACTGCCCGCATCACGGATTCGCCGGCGGCCGTCCGTCGAGCAGGCCGCCTGGTGCTGCCTGGCGTGGGGGCATTCGGTGATGCCGCCCGGGAACTCCGGCGCCGGCGCCTCTGGGAACCGGTCATCGCGCGACTTCGGGCCGGCGTTCCATTCCTCGGCGTCTGCCTCGGACTGCAGTTGTTGTGCGAGCGCAGTGAGGAATCCCCCGGCGTTCGAGGGTTTGGCCTGTTGGCGGGGCGCGTGCGCCGCTTGCCCCGACGCCCGGCGTCGCTCAAGATCCCGCACATGGGATGGAACCAGCTGCGGCGCGGGGGAGCCGCCGCTCGGTGCCCCGTGCTGCGCGGCGTGCCGGACGGGGCCTATGTCTACTTCGTGCACTCGTACTACGCGGCCCCGGCCGATCGGCGCGTCGTGGCCGCGACGACGACCTACGGGTGCCCGTTCCCGGCCGTCGTCTGGCAGGACAATGTGGTGGCGACCCAGTTTCACCCCGAGAAAAGCCAGCGCGCGGGGTTGACGATGCTGAAGAACTTTGTGGAGTGGTCATGCTGATTATCCCAGCGATTGATATTCGCGGCGGGCACGTGGTGCGGTTGTTCAAAGGGGACTTCGCCGCCGAGACCATCTATGATCAGGACCCCGTGGCGGTGGCCCAGCGGTGGGTGGCCCAAGGGGCGAAGTACCTGCACATCGTGGATCTCGACGGCGCGCGCACCGGGGCGCTGCATCACTGGCCGAACATCGAGCGGCTGGCCGCGGCCATCGCTCCCTCGGGCGCGCAGATCGAAGTGGGGGGTGGGATCCGGAGTCTCGAGGCGGTGCAGGAGCTGCTGGGAGCGGGGGTGGATCGCGTGGTGCTCGGCACGCGGGCGTTCCAGGATCCCGAGTTCCGCCGGCAGGTGCTGCGCGACTATGGCGAGCGGGTGGCGATCGCCGTGGATGCCCAGGATGGCTTGGTGGCGACCGACGGCTGGCGCATCGTGAAAGTGGATGCCCGGGCGATGCGGGAGGATACCGAGGCCTCGTTCGTGACGGAGCTGTTGAAGGAAGGGGTCCACTACATCATCTACACCGATATCACGAAGGATGGGACGCTGGCCGGGCCGGCGTTCGATCGGATCCACCGGCTCATTGATCAGGTGGCCGGGCGGGCCCGGATCATTGCCTCCGGCGGCGTGGCCTCGCTTGACGATCTCCGGCAGCTCAAGCAGGCCGGCGTCTACGGGGCCATCATCGGCAAGGCCCTGTACGAGCAAAAATTCGCCCTCGCTGAGGCGCTAGCGTTGTAGCGATGTTGGCCAAGCGCATCATCCCGTGCCTCGATGTGAATCGCGGCCGGGTGGTCAAGGGGGTCCGGTTCCAGCGGCTGCGTGACGCCGGCGACCCCGTTGAGGTGGCCCGACGGTACGAGGCGGCCGGGGCGGACGAGGTGGTCTTCCTCGACATCACCGCCTCGCATGAGCGGCGCCGGACCGTGGTGGAATTGGCCCGACGGACCGCCGAGGTGCTGTTCATCCCGTTTACGATCGGCGGCGGCATCCGGACCGTCGAGGACATGCGGGCGGTGCTGAAGGCCGGCTGCGACAAGATCTCGATCAACACCGCGGCGGTGGAGCATCCGATTCTCATTCGTGAAGGGGCCCGGCGGTTTGGGAGCCAATGCATTGTCGTCGCGATTGATGCGACACGCCGCCCGGCGGGCCGCGGCGCCCCTCGCTGGGAAGTGTACATTCACGGCGGCCGCACTCCGACCGGCCTCGACGTCGTCGCCTGGGCGCGCCGTGTCGAGCGGCTCGGGGCCGGCGAGATTCTCCTGACCAGCATGGATTGTGACGGCACGAAGGCGGGCTACGATCTGGCGCTCACTCGCGCCGTCTCGACCGCCGTCTCCATCCCAGTGATCGCCTCGGGCGGGGCGGGGACCTTGCATCACCTGTACGAGGCGTTTACGACGGGGCGGGCCGACGCGGTGTTGGCCGCCTCGATTTTCCACTATCAGGAATTCACCGTGCCGCAGGCGAAACGGTATCTGCGCAGACGAGGAGTGCCCGTCCGACTATGAGCGACCAACTGCCCGCGTTCGATCAGCATGAATTGATCCCGGCGATCATCCAGGATGCCTCGAATGGCCAGGTGCTCATGGTGGCCTACATGAACCTCGAGGCGTTTGCGCGCACCGTCCAGACGGGCCACGCCCATTTCTACTCCCGCTCCCGCAAGAAATTGTGGAAGAAGGGGGAGGAATCCGGCCACGTGCAGGCGGTGCGGGCGATCGCCGTCGACTGCGATGGGGACGCGATTCTCGTGAAGGTGGACCAGCACGGCGGCGGGGCCTGCCACGCCGGCTACCGGACCTGTTTCTACCGGACCTCCAAGGACGGGAAGTCCTGGGCGGTCACGGAGCCCAAGGTATTTGACCCTGAGCAGGTGTATGGGCAGAAGCCGCGCTAACACCTGCACGCCGTCGCTCGCCGCGTTCGCGCGGCTGGCGGCGCAGGCGAACGTGATCCCCGTCTGTCGCACGATCCGCGCGGCCGCGGAGACGCCCCTCTCGGCCTACCTGAAGCTCGAAGGTCGAGGCCCCGCGTACCTGCTCGAGTCGGCGGAGCAGGGGAAGGGGATGGGGCGCTACTCGTTTATCGGCGCCGCCCCGAGTCTCGTCGTCGAATCCCACGGCCGGCGGATGACCGTGACTGATCGCCGGGGGACGCGCCGATGGACGATGGCGCATGATCCGCTCTGGGAGCTGCAGCAGTTGCTCGCCCCGTATCGCAGCGTCACCCTCCCGGGCCTCCCACGATTCGCCGGAGGATTCGTCGGCTACGTCGGCTACGACCTCGTGCGCTTCCTTGAGCCGGTGGGACCGGCCAAGCCCGACGTCCTCGGCGTGCCGGACAGCGTCTGGATGCTGAGCGACACGGTCGTGGTGTTTGATCACCTCGAGCGCGTGCTGAAGATCATTGTGAATGCGATGATTCCGTCGGGAACTCCGGCGACGCTCGGGCGGCGGGCCGGGACCGCCTACGCCCGCGCCGCCGCGCGGATTGATGAGATCATCGAGCAATTGCAGCGGCCCGCCCCTGCCGCGCGCCCGTCCGCCCCACGGCGGACCCGACGGCCATCCGCGGTCCGCTCCAACATGACCCGTCCGGCCTTCCTGGCGGCGGTCCAGCGGGCGAAGGCGGCGATTGCCCAGGGGGAGACGATTCAGATCGTCCTCTCGCAGCGATTCGAGGTACCGGTCGCCTGCCGACCATTCGAGATCTATCGCGCGCTCCGGTCGGTGAATCCGTCTCCCTACATGTTCTACTTCCACCGGGGATCGTTTGCGCTCGTCGGCTCCTCGCCGGAGATCCTCGTCCGGTGTGAGCAGGGGGTCGTCACCGTCCGGCCGATCGCCGGCACCCGCCCGCGCGGGAAAACGTTGGCCGACGACCGGCGGATTGAGGCGGACCTGCGGCGCGATCCGAAGGAGCGGGCGGAGCATCTGATGCTCGTGGATCTCGGGCGCAACGACATCGGCCGGGTGTGCGATTACGGCTCCGTCACAGTGAACGATCTGATGGTGGTGGAACGATACTCCCACGTGATGCACTTGGTGAGTCATGTTGTGGGGCGTCTCCGTCAGGACAAGAATGCGTTCGATGTGCTGCGCGCCACCTTCCCGGCTGGCACGGTGACCGGCGCCCCGAAGGTGCGCGCGATGCAGCTCATCAACGAGTTGGAACCGGACGCCCGCGGCCCGTACGCCGGCGCCGTCGGCTACGTCAGTTTCACCGGCAACATGGATCTCTGCATCACGATTCGCACCGCATTGGTGCAGGGCCGCCGCGCCTCCGTGCAGGCCGGGGCCGGCATCGTCGCCGACTCCCAACCGGCCCGCGAATATCAGGAAACCCGCAACAAGGCCGCCGGCCTGCTGCACGCGATCGAGCTGGCGGAGCGGGGCATGCCCGCATGACGACACCACAGCGCATCGTGATGATTGATAACTACGATTCCTTCACCTACAACCTCGTCCAGTATTTGGGCGAGATGGGGCAGGAGCTCGTCGTCGTGCGGAATGACCAGGCGACCATCGAAGAGTTGCGGGCGCAGCGGCCGGATCGGATCGTGATCTCCCCGGGCCCGGGCTCGCCGAAGGACGCCGGGATCTCCTGCGAGGTGATTCGGACGTTCGCCGGCCAGGTGCCGCTCCTCGGCGTCTGCCTCGGCCACCAGTGCATCGGCGAAGTGTACGGCGGCCACGTCGTGCGCAACTACCGGCTCATGCACGGCAAGACCTCGATGATCCAGCATGAGGGGACCGGCGTCTTCCGCGGCCTCCCGAATCCCTTTGAGGCGACGCGGTATCACTCCCTTGTCGTCGAGCGTGAGACGCTGCCGCCGACCTTGCGTGTGACCGCCGAGACGAAAGAGCACGAGATCATGGGGCTCCAGCACACGACACTGCCCGTCTACGGCGTCCAGTTCCACCCGGAGTCAATCCTGACCACCGCCGGCAAACAGCTCTTGAAGAATTTCCTCGCGCTCTAACCTGCCGATGCCTGACGTCTTAACCCCCAGCATTGATCAGCTTCGCATGCGCCGCGCGTTGAGCGAGGCCGAGGCGCAGCGCGTCGTCGAGACGTTGATGCGCGGCGAGGCCGCCCAGGCGGAGATAGCCGAACTTCTGACCGCTTGGAAGGAGAAGGGCGTCACCGTTGAGGAGCTGACCGGGGCGGCCCGCGCGATGCGGGCGCTGGCGGTGCCGATCACCGTGCGCGTCCAGCCGCTCGTGGACACCTGCGGCACGGGGGGCGACGGCCTGCGGACCTTCAACATCTCAACGGTGGCGGCCCTCGTGGCGGCCGCGGCGGGGGCCCACGTGGCGAAGCATGGGAATCGCGGCGCCACTTCCGCCTGCGGCAGCGCCGATCTCCTGACGGCGCTGGGGGTCCAGGTGGAGGTGGCCCCGGCTGTCGTGGCCCGTTGCATTGAGGAGATCGGGTTCGGGTTCCTCTTTGCTCCGCAATTTCATCCGGCGATGAAGCACGTCGCGCCTGTGCGGAAATCCCTGGGATTCCGGACGATTTTTAACCTCTTGGGCCCGTTGACCAATCCCGCGGGCGCCACACGCCAGGTCGTCGGCGTCTCCGATCCTCAAGCCCCCGATCTCATGACCCAGGCGCTGGAGCGGCTCGGCGCCCAGCATGTCCTCGTGGTGCGCGGGGAGGAGGGACTCGATGAAGTGAGCACCGTCGGCACGACCCGCGTCCTGGAGGTCAAGCGTGGGCGCAGAAGCGCCTACACGATCACCCCGGAGCAGTTCGGGTTCACAGAGACCACGTTGGAACAACTGCGTGGCGGCGATCCGGCTACCTGCGCGCGGATCGCGCGCGAGGTGCTCGATGGGGCCCAGGGGCCGTACCGCGATGCGGTGCTCCTGAACGCCGGGTGTGCCCTCTACGTGGCCGACGGGGCGGTTGATATCGGCGGTGGAGTGGCCCTCGCGCGGCGCGCGCTCGACAACGGCCGCGCCCGGCAGCTCCTCGACCGGTTGGTGCAGGTGACGAACGCGGCATGACCCCGCCCTCGATGTTGGCCAAGATCATTGAGCATAAGCGGCAGGAAGTGGCCCTTGCGAAGGAGGTGCGCCCCCTCGAGGTGTTGAAGGAGCGGGCCCGCACCCTGAAACCCCGTCGGGATTTCCGGGCGGCCATCGCGCGGCCCCATCATCTCAATTTGATCGCGGAGATTAAACAGGCCTCCCCCTCCGCCGGCGTGATCCGCAAGGAGGTGGACCCCGTCCAGGTGGCGCAGATCTACCAGGCGGCCGGCGCGCAGGCGCTCTCGGTGCTGACCGACGAGCGGTTCTTCGGCGGCCACCTCGGGTACCTCGCGCAGGTCAAGGCGGTCACCGCGCTGCCGATCCTGCGCAAGGATTTCCTGATTGATCTCTATCAGGTGTACGAAAGCGCGGTCGCCGGGGCGGACGCGGTGCTGCTCATCGCCGATTTGCTGAATGCCGAGGAGTTGCAGGCGTTTCTCGCGGCGGCGGCGGAGCTGGGGTTGGCCGCGCTCGTCGAGGTTCATATCGAGGAGGATCTGCAGAAGGCGCTCGGGGCCGGCGCGCGACTCATCGGCATCAACAATCGGGATCTGCACACCTTCAAGATTGACCGGGAGACGACGGCGCGCCTGATCCGGCATCTGCCGAAGGAGTGCACCGTCGTGGCCGAGAGCGGCCTGCGCACGCACGAGGATGTGATGTACGTGAAATCCCTCGGCGTGCATGCGGTGCTGATCGGCGAGGCGTTCATGGCGGCGCCGGACATCCGGAGCAAGGTGCGCGAGGTGATGGGGCCGTGAGGCGCGCGCCCTTCACCGTGAAAATCTGCGGCATCAGGAGTGTGCGCGATGCGCGGGTGGTGGTGGCGGCGGGGGCCGATGCGATCGGGCTCATCTTCGCGGCGGAGAGCCCGCGGCGGGTGACGCCGGTCCGAGCGGCCCAGGTGGCCCGAGCACTGCCGCCGTCGGTGATCCCCGTCGGTGTCTTCGTCAACGAGCCGTTGGCCCGCTTGGTCCGGCTCGCCCGGACTTGTCGCCTCGGCGCCCTCCAGCTCCACGGTGAGGAGTCGCCGGCGGCCTGCCGTGCGGCGCGGCGGCGAACCGGCCTCCCCGTGATCAAGGCATTTCGACTCTCCGGTCCTCAGGATGTGGCCGCGATCCGCCGCTACCGAGGGGTCGCGGATGCGATCCTGCTGGATGCGAGTGTGCCCGGCCGGCGCGGTGGAACAGGGCGGGTGACCAACCGAGCGCTAGCCGTGCGCGCCGGGCGCCTCGGGCTGTCGGTCATCCTCGCTGGGGGGTTGCGCCCGACGACGGTCGCCCGGGTAATCCGCCAGGTTCGCCCCTCCGCCGTCGATGTCTCGAGCGGCGTCGAGCGCCGCCCCGGGGTCAAAGACCCTGCCAAAGTTCTCGCGTTTTGCCGTGCCGCGCGCCGCGCCCGCCAGCCCGGTTCAGATTGACGCCGGCGGCTGTTGTGCTATACTGATCTTACCTACCTCGAAGGAGGCGTCGCACACCCCATGAACACGTTCAAAACCACATTGTTTTTGACGCTCTTGACCCTGCTGCTGGTCGGCATCGGCCAGCTCGTCGGCGGCCACCGGGGCATGATGATCGCTCTCAGCATGGCCCTCGTCATGAACGTCATCTCCTACTGGTTCTCGGACAAGATTGTGCTGGCGATGTACGGCGCCAAGCCGGTCAGCGAATCCGAGCTGCCGGAGCTCGCCCGCACCGTGCGGCGTCTCGCCCAGCAAGCCGGCATGCCGATGCCGCGGCTCTATCGCATCCCGACGGAGACGCCGAATGCCTTCGCCACCGGCCGCAGCCCGAATCACGCCGCGGTCGCCGTCACTGAGGGGATCCTGCGCCTCCTCACGGATGAGGAGCTCGAGGGGGTCATCAGCCACGAGCTCTCCCACGTGCGGAACTACGACATCTTGACGAGCACGGTCGCCGCCACCATCGCCGGCGCCATCTATATGCTGGCCGACATGGCCCGCTGGGCGATGATGTGGGGCGGAGGCCGCAGCCGCGACGACCGGAATAACGGGGGCGTCCAGTTGGTCCTGATGCTCGTCGTCGCCATTGTGGCCCCGATCGCGGCGATGTTGATCCAGATGGCGGTCTCCCGCTCGCGCGAGTACCAGGCGGACGCGAGCGGCGCCACCCTGTGCCACAAGCCGCTGGCGCTGGCCAGCGCGTTGCGCAAGATCCATGCGATGGCGGCCCGCGTCCCGATGGCGGCCAGCCCCGCAACCGCGCATCTCTTCATTGTGAATCCGCTCACCGCTGGCGGCCTCGTGAACCTCTTCAGCACCCATCCCCCCGTCGAACGCCGCATCGAGATCCTCGAACGCCTCGCCCGCCAGGGCGTGTAAAAAACTCAAAAGTTTACTCGATTGATTTGACATTGCGCCTCGGACTCAGGCATACTTAGAGTGACCATGAATGCCCAACCGAGGCGTTGTTTCTTTACCCGCTTGCTGAGCGCTTTGTTAATCCCCGCGCTCGCCCTCCCCCTGACTCTGCCTGCACCCGCTCTCGCCCTCCGTGAACTCCAACCAAAGAACAGCGCAGGGCTCGAGCAGAAAATCGCCACAGCCCTTGGTCACCCCACCGCCGGCGCGGAGGAGCTTGATGCGCAACCTGTCCCCGTGGTACCCGGTACCGAGGGCACGTTTCTCTCGAAACAAAGCGGTTTTTCCGCCTCTGGCCTGGAGGAGTGGCGCCTGGCGGCACATCCGGACTATCCGTTCCCCGAGGGGCTGGAGGCCGACGCGCAGGGACGGATTCACCAGCGCGTGGTGACAGCTGCCACCACCATGACCCATGGTCATGTTGAGCAGATGGTCTTAGCCAATTTGGTCACGAAGCTTGAAGGTCATCTGGCGAGTCCCCGGGCCGTCTCTCTACAGATGGTAGAAGAGGCCCTTCTGGAAGATATTCAGCGTGACACCGAGACAGGCGCCGCGCGCCCCGACCCCACCCAACGCGCTTTGCTCGACTACCTTGCCAACGCCCGCCTGGTCCCCGCCCGTCCCGCCGCCGGCGCGGAGGAGCGATGGCAGGCATTTCGTGATCGAGTGATACAGGCTCTTGGCGAGGGGGGATTGTTCGAACCGGATGAAGTGACGAAGATTCTCGATCGGTTTGAGTGGGTCCATGCAGCACTGAACCAATGGCGTTTTGTGGAGGCCGCCCCGAATAAGCGAACGCTCCTCCAACAACTCAGTCGTTCTGAGCAAACCAATGCCCGTTTGCTGGTGGCTTCGGCTCCAACCCTGTTGGGTATGAAGCCTCTGATTGGCGTGAGCATCAGACCTGGCGACGCGCTAGCGCTTCAAGAGTGGTTAGGCAAGGCCGCTGGTCTAGACGGTCAAAGATTTCTGACATGGACGACGCATTTCTATAACTCGTTGGCGACCTATATTGGGATGCCGGCGGGATTGTGGATGTTGGATGTTGAACACGCTCGTGCCGCCCTCGATGCCGCCCGTCGTGATGAAGCGTTTCCATACATTCGGCAGGCTGTTGAGCGCAATCAGAACGAGATTTTGACGGCGCTTGCGCATGGGGATAGCGATCGTTTGATGGACGCCCTCCAGTCTTTGGGAGACGCGGTGGGCATTTTATGGGGATATCCCTCGGCGGTAGTCGAGGGACTCATGGAACAAGGAGGTTTCCCTCAGCCAGGGGGTGTCGAATCAGCTCAGTGGCACCGGTCTCGCTGGGGCGGCCTCGCGATCTTGGACACGGCGGACTCCCCCGCGCTCGTTACCAGAACATTGGATCGGTATGACGCTTTGAGTGACGTGACAGCTACGTATCTTGAAGCGGTTCGGAATATCGCCGTTGCTCGTCAAGATACGAAAGAGCTCGAGTCTGCCGCCGGCGCGGAGGAGCAG
>OBEQ011446248.1_pt1 | contig 36118 bp, 36 predicted proteins | sample 1670901 | NCBI WGS metagenome assembly OBEQ01 (sample SAMEA104232315, study PRJEB22302) | groundwater metagenome | biome: forest; feature: aquifer; material: groundwater | place: USA | collected 2011-08-07 | depth 5.4 m | reverse complement strand
CTCAACAAAAAAAGATTGTGAAAATTCATTGCCAAAGATTCAACCAACTCCTGCGTACCGTCAGATGAGTTATCATCCACAATCAAAACCGAAATATCCGGCATTAAGTCAAAAATTCCAGGAATCAGATCTTTTAGATTCTCCTCCTCATTAAGAGTTGGGATTAAAATTATGCTTCGCGAGTAATCGCTCATATATAAATAATATTACGGCAAAGAAAAAGGGTAGTAAATAAACATAAATATTCGACCAAAATGATTGGCCGAAATAATTCCATATCGGAATAAAAACAAAAAATGAATCAATGAACACTAGAACCATCAGCCATTTATACTTTAAAAAACAACCAACTGAAACCAAGGCAAATAATGTCGTCATCGGCAAAAGATATTTTGAAAAAGAGAAAGTTAAACTACCAACTAATATAAAGTTAAAAATTATAGACAAGATTATCTCTTTTCTTAGCTTCAGAGCCCTGTTAAGCATTAAAGACAAAACGCCCAACATAATTACAAGTGGAGAAACCATTATTTTTCTGAGATGCAACAGAAGATTGGCACCGACCCTCAAAAAACCTTTGATACCAACAGCAAAACTCTCAACCAGCGGAGGCGGATTGCCGGTATTAAAGTTGCCTTGATAAGAATTAATAGCTGCATTATTTATTAAATGGCCTGTTTGGTAATAACTAGATCCCAAATAAACAGCACCTATCATCATAGCAACAATTAATAGCCAAAATTTATTGTTTAAAAAGTCTTTGATAAATAAGGGAAATAAAACTAAAGCGAATGGCTTTACGATTCCCCCAACTGCCCATGCCACAGGCGTCCATAATTTTTTATTCAAACTTCCATATATTATCAAGAGTGTAAAAAACAAAAGCGCCGCTTCCTGAAATCCCCGCATCATAGTAGTGTATGGATACGGCATCAGCAAAAATAAAATCAGGAAGTAAATCCCAGCTTGAGAATTTTGATAAAACTTTTTGCCGATAAAATAGGCCAGTGGGATAGAGAGGAGAGAGAAAATTATCGATGTAATAATAATTGAATTATGAGAGTGGGTTAGCCAATATACGGGGGCTGCAAAAAAAGATAAGCCCTGAAAACCGTAAAAAGATTTAAAATCAAGATTCCCTTTTGCTAAAGATTCCGCAAAACCTTCGTAATGAAAACCGTCATCCATCATTACCGGATGGCCAAGCAAAAAATAAACCGTCATTCCAGCCATCACTAAAATTATAAACATGTATTCTTTACTCATGAGCTAGATTTTAATTTTCGCAGTAGATAAGTGAATGATATAAAGTGAGAAGTGATAAACCATATCGTTACCATCGCCACCGAACCCCAAAGACCATAATTTTTAATAAGCCAAAGCCCCAAAGGAATTCCGGCTCCCAAGATAATTAAGTTTATAACAATAGAAACTTTAACACTATTAATCGCCCGCCACATTGGACCCAGACCTATTCCAATTCCATACAAAGCACCGTAAACAATCAAGCCGGCCACATAGGGAACACTTGGCAAGAAATTTTTTCCATAAAGAATCTTAAATGCTATCGGGGAAACAATAACCGCGACAACAGTCAAAAGAACAGAAAGACCAAGGGAATACAAAGAAACCTTTTTGAAATTTTCGGCTAATTTTTCTCTATTCCCAATCTGCAACTTGGGAAATTCAACATTTAATAGCACCGATATTGGACCAAGCAAACTTAATGCAAGATTAACATATCCAAAAGCTAATCTGAAAAAAGAAACTTCGGAAGCAGTAACATAAATACCAGTAAGAATAACCGGTAAGGCCATATATAAATTGCCCATATTCCTGTCTAAGGCGACCCAAAAAGTAAATCCAAAATATTTTTTAATGCTTACACTTTTTACGCTTGCAATAAGCTGACGCAAACCCGGAAAAACAGAGTCTTTCATTCTCAAATTCTTAAACAACAACGCCGAAGAAATAAATATGATCAGAGCCCCGATTAGGTGCCCACTAACCGCGCCCAGAACTCCGAAACCTGCAATAACTAAAACTAAAGACATGCCAGATCTCAACGATTGGTCAATAATAATTAAATGAGAAAGAGATCTAATCCTGCCGGTAACCTGAAAAGCGGAATATGAAAGAGTAAAAAAGAAGGATGACAGAATTACTGCAATAGCAACTATAGCCGCGTAGAATCCAATAATCGAATTTCCGTATAATTTATCTGCTATGTTTGGTAGAAAAACACTAAAAACAAGTACTATTAGAGAGGCAAAAAAAGTTATCTTGAACATAAAACCAAGAAGATTTTTTACCTCTGCCTCATCTTTTTGAGCATATGCCTTCCCAAGCAAACTTGAAACTGCTTCCTGGATACCCATGCCAATTATTAAAGAGGTTGTAGCCGCCAAGCCAAAAGCAAGTGAATAAACACCTAGGAGCTTCGGCTGTAGAAGCCGAGCCAAAAGTATGCCAACCACCGCTTGGATAATCGTTCCTCCAAAACTCCCGGCCTGCAGAGTGGCGACATTCTTGACGAATGAATGCCGATGGAAATAATTAATTTTTTCTTTTATATCTTGGCCGATCATCCCGAAATACTAGCATGATTAAAATCTATGTTCAATTGACAAGATGGCAGTTAAGTAATAATTTTAATGTATTGATATGAAAAAATGGATCGAAAAAAGACCAGAAATAAGAAAATTTAAAAAAGTGGAGGCTAGTTGGATAGCTGGTGTTATTGACGGTGAGGGGTCAATAGGTTTATATGACTACGGGAGAGAGGGTAGAAGAGTATGTATTCAAATGAGTAACACAAACGAAGGTTATGTTAACGAAATGAGAAGAATTATTGGTTGCGGTTCTCAAATCAATAGAACAAACTGGCATAAAAGCCATAAGGGAAGGAAGGAAATGTATTTGTATAGTTTAAAAGGATCTAATAGGTGTTTCTGGGTTTTAAAACAAATAATCCCCTATCTTATTATCAAAAAGGCTAAGGCGTTAGCTATCATCAGAGAGTTAGAAAGTAAGCCATTCGGAAGGTGGGCAAATTGTACCAAAGAATATAGAAGATTAAATTCGGAAAGATTAAAAAAAGAATGGCAAAATCCAATAATTAGAAAAAATAGGATTAGTGGCATGAAAAAATACTATGAAGCACAAAAATAAAATTGCTCTTCTTACTGGAGCAACGGGACAAGACGGAAGCTATTTAATCGAGCTCCTTTTAAAAAAAGGATATAAAGTCCACGGCATCGTCCGCCGGGCTTCAACTTTTAATACTTCGAGGATTAATCATCTATACCAGGATCCTCACGATAAAAACCCAAAATTATTTTTGCATCACGGTGATTTGGCTGATGCAGGAACAATAAGAAAAATTATTTACCAAACCAATCCTAATGAAATTTATAATTTAGGCGCCCAATCGCATGTTAAAGTTTCTTTTGAAATTCCCGAATATACAATGGACATCACCGGCAATGGCGCCTTAAGAATTCTTGAAGCAATCAGAGACTATCAAGAAGATACGGGAAAGAAAATTAAATTTTATCAGGCCTCAAGCTCTGAAATGTTCGGTTCGTCTCCCCCGCCCCAGAACGAAAAAACATCTTTCAGTCCTCAAAGCCCCTACGGCGCGGCAAAAATATTCGCCTATAACATGACTAATCTATATCGGGAAGCCTACGGGATATTTGCCGTGAACGGAATTCTGTTTAATCATGAGTCACCACGTCGAGGAGAAACATTTGTTACTAGAAAAATTACAAGAGCCATAGCCAGAATCAAAGCCGGTCTGGACAAAAAGTTATACCTTGGCAATCTAAACACTAAGAGGGATTGGGGTTATGCACCGGAATATATGGAGGCGGCATGGCTGATGATGCAACAGCCAAAACCAGACGACTATGTTATCGGCACCGGTGAAACTCATTCAGTAAAAGAATTTGTTGAGCTCGCCTTCAAAGAAGCCGGGTTAGGCAACTGGAAAAAATATGTGGAAATTGATCAACGGTATTACCGCCCCGCCGAGGTCAATTATCTTGTTGCTGATACAACAAAAGCAAAAAAGGTATTAAAATGGCAACCGAAAACTAAATTCAAAGACCTTGTGAAAATAATGGTCTGGAACGACATCAATGAACTTAAAAAATAAAAAAATTCTCGTTACTGGTGGAGCCGGATTTCTGGGATCTTTTGTTGTTGAAAAATTATTGGCCCGAGGCGTACCAAAAAAGAACATATCCATTCCCCGCTCGAAAGATTTAGATCTACGCAAGTGGGAAAATTGCATAAAAGCGGTCAATGACCGTGATATTGTGATCCATCTTGCCGCAGTAGTCGGCGGAATAGGATACAACCAAAAAATTCCCGGCCAGATGTTTTATGATAATCTGATGATGGGTACCCAATTAATAGAAGCAGCCCGCCAAGCTGGAATAGAAAAATTTGTCGCAATCGGAACTATCTGCGCTTATCCAAAATTTACTCCGGTTCCATTCAAAGAAAAAGATCTGTGGCATGGCTATCCTGAAGAAACTAATGCACCTTACGGCTTAGCCAAAAAAATGCTTCTCGTCCAAACCCAGGCTTACCGCAAGCAATATGATTTCAATTGTATCTATCTTTTACCGGTAAATCTTTACGGCCCGGGAGATAATTTTAATCCAGAAACATCTCATGTTATTCCAGCCCTTATTAAGAAAATGGCTGATGCTCAAAAATCAGGAAAAAAATATATTGATGTCTGGGGTACTGGAACAGCATCCAGAGAATTTTTATATGCCGAGGATTGTGCTGAAGGCATCATCTTGGCTTTAGAAAAATACAACAAACCCGACCCCGTAAATCTCGGCGCGAACCGGGAAATTAAAATAAAGGACCTGGTAAAATTAATATCCAAACTAATGGATTTCAAAGGCGGGATCCGCTGGAATAAAACAAAACCAGACGGCCAGCCACGCAGAATGGTTGATGCCACACTTGCTAAAAAGGAATTCGGCTTTAAGGCCAAAACCGACTTCGAACAAGGCCTCCAAAAGACAATAAGTTGGTATCTTACTCAAACTAGAAACAATTAGACCCTGTTTTGTTGATAAAACATTTGACACCTTTTGACACTTTCTGATACTTTTAATACATGAGTGAAATAAATCCAAACGAAGTATATACTACTGCTGAAGCTCAAAAGGCCTTAAAAATAAGCAACAGCACCATCAAGCGCCTATTTAAAAAGGGCCTGATTAGGGCCAATAAAATTGGCGGCCAGTATCGTGTTTTGGGGAAAGAACTTCTTAGGGTATTATTGCCGCAAGCCGAGAGAAAAGCAGTGGGAGCATACCAAAGACTCAAGAAAAAAGTTAAAATAAAAATAAAAAATTGGTAGCGTTAATTAATACAAAAAAATTATCATCCGCCCTGACTCTTCTTAAAGAGGCCTTTGGTAAATATAAATCGCAGTTTTCCCTCACTGTTGTTTTGGGATTATTGGCCGGACTTTTTGGAGGCATCGGCATCGGAGCAATAATCCCCCTTTTTGCTTTTATGAGTAAGGCAAAAAACCAGTCTATTGCCGGAGATTTTATTTCGGAAAAGCTTGAGTATCTCTTTAGTATAATGCACATCCAATATAATCTTTTCTTCCTGATGGCTTTGATAATATCGTTGTTTATTTTAAAGGCGCTAATCACCTATCTTTCATATTATGTAAACGAAAGGGTGGCTACCGATTATGAAAAACTGACCAGGCAAACACTGTTCAGAAAGGCACTTAAGGCAGATTGGCCATTTCTTTTAGACCAGAAAGTGGGCCATCTCGAGTCCATCTTAACTAACGATGTTTATATGAGCTCCGGAATTCTAACAAATATCAACGGGGTTATTATGGTTGGTACCAGTATGTTGATGTATGCCGTGATAGCATTAAACATATCCGCTCCGATCACTCTTCTTACTTTAGGATTAGGAATAGTTCTGTTTATCTTGCTAAAACCATTCTTTTACAGAATAAGAAAACTCTCTCAAGATTTCGGGGTAATATCTAAGACGATCAGCCATCATGTAGCTGAACATATGATAGGAGCAAAGACGGTAAAATCTACCGCTTCAGAAAATATGGTTATCGCCAAAGCCGATCAAAGCACCCAAGAGCTTAGAGATGTTAGGATAAAAATAGCGCTATATAATAAAGCTCCCGGAGCATTTCTTGAACCGATAGGGCTTATATTTATTTCAATAATATTCCTTTTTTATTTCTACAGAGCCGATACATCGTTCAATCTCGCCTCTTTTGCAGCTATTATTTATCTCGTTCAGAAAAAAATATCTTTTATGCAGGGAATCAACACGAAGCTAAACAGCATAAATGAGGCCATTCCTCACTTGAAAGTTGCCCTTGACTTTGAAAGATCCGCTCAAGATCACAAAGAATCAAGCGGCGGACCCGATTTTTTCATATTTGAAAAAGAGCTCGAAATCAGTAATTTGTCGTTCGCTTATAACGAAAATATGCGAGTGTTTGACAATCTAAACTTAAAAATCAAAAGAGGCGAGATGGTCGGTTTGATCGGCCCGTCCGGCGCCGGTAAGACAACTCTTGTGGACTTATTGCTTGGTTTGTTCCAGCCGGGCTCGGGACAAATACTGCTTGACGGCAATGATATGCGGAACATAGACATCAATGATTGGCGTAAAAAAATTGGCTATGTTTCTCAAGATATTTTTCTATTGAATGACACAATAGAAAACAATATTAAATTTTACAACGACTCAATAACTCGCGAAGATATAGAAAGTGCCGCAAAGATGGCTAATATTTACAACTTTATCCAAGAATTGCCGCAAAAATTTGATACTGTAGTGGGAGAAAGAGGCATTCGCCTCTCGGGCGGACAAAGACAAAGAGTAATATTGGCAAGGGTGTTGGTAAGAAAACCTGAAATCCTTATCCTTGACGAGGCAACCAGCGCCCTAGACAACGAATCCGAGATTCTAATACAAAAGTCAATTGAAGGGTTAAGGAATAAAGTCACCGTTATTGCCATAGCTCATCGGCTTTCTACAGTTATGAATTCCGACAGATTGTTGGTTGTTGAGAACGGAAAAATTACTGAAGACGGCCCGCCAGCAGATCTGCTGAAAGACAAAGATTCTTATTTTTTCAAAGTTTATAGTATCAGAGAATCATAATGATTATTACCAAAACACCATATAGAATTTCCTTCTTCGGGGGGGGTACAGATTTTCCTTCATGGTATAAAAAACATGGAGGCAGTGTTTTGAGCACAACAATAAACAAATATTGTTACGTAACATGCCGTTATCTGCCGCCATTTTTCAACGAAACCCATAGAATAGTTTACTCAAAAATTGAACTTACTAAAAATATCAATGAAATAAATCATCCGCTAGTAAGAGAATCTATAAAGTACTCGAGGATCAAGAAAGGCCTTGAAATCCATCACCATGGAGACCTTCCTGGATGGTCAGGCATGGGAACAAGTTCTTCTTTTACGGTAGGCCTATTAAAAGCCCTGTACTCCCTTAAGGGTGAGATGATCGATAGCAGAAAATTAGCTCTGGATGCTATAAAAGTTGAACAGGAAAAAGTAAAAGATACCGTCGGATCTCAAGACCAAGTTGCGGCTTCGTTCGGAGGACTAAACAAAATAGATTTTTTGCCAAGCGGAAAAATAAATGTAAATCCCATTATATTATCGCCTAAGAGGTTGTCGGATTTTCAAAGTCACCTTCTTTTATTTTTCACAGGCATCGTCAGAAGATCGTCTGACATTGAGAAGGAAAAAGTTGACAACTTTCACCAGAATAAAGAAACACTGACAAGGATGACTGAGATGGTGAATGAAGGAGTAAAAATACTTAAAAATGGAAACTTAAATGACTTTGGAAAACTCATGCATGAAACATGGATGCTAAAAAAAACTCTTTCAGGACAGGTGTCCAATTCCGAGATAGAGAAGCTTTATAATAACGCTCTGAACGCCGGAGCTATCGGAGGAAAACTTCTGGGAGCTGGCGGAGGAGGTTTTTTTCTGCTTTTTGTCAGTCCACAAAAACATCGGTCCGTAAGAAAGAAGATGAAAGAATTAAAATTTATGGAAGTTCCATTTGAATTTGAGATTTCAGGAAGCGAAATAATTTTCTATCATCCAAATTTAATTTAAAAATATGAAAAAAATAAAAAAAGTGCTTATTACCGGAATAACAGGTTTTGTGGGAAGTCATTTAGCTGATTACATATTAGCCCATTATCCTAATGTTAAAATTATTGGTTTTCTTAGATGGAGATCGCCAAAAGATAACATAAAACATATTATAAATAAGATTCAATTAGAATATGGGGATTTGGCCGATCTTCCTTCTCTAAGGTTGGCTATAAGCAAACACCGACCGGATGTGATCTTTCACTTAGCGGCTCAATCCTATGTTGATTTCAGTTTCTGGGCACCGATCAAAACATTAGAAGATAATATCATTGGCACATGCAACTTGCTGGAAACAGTAAAGGAATTGAAACTTTCTTCCAAGTACGACCCCGTTATCCACACGTGCAGTTCCTCCGAGGTCTACGGGCAAGTAACCAAGAAAGAGATTCCCATCAAAGAAACAAATCCTTTTCGACCGGCTTCGCCGTATGCCGTAAGCAAGGTCGGGGAAGATATGCTTGCGTTGCAATATTGGCTCTCCTGGGGAATTAAAACAATAAGAACAAGGATGTTCACCCATACCGGCCCAAGGCGGGGGGAAGTATTTGCCCTTTCAAACTTCGCAAAACAAGTAGCTGCCATAGAAGCCGGCCTACAAGAACCCGTTGTGAAAGTTGGGAATTTAAAAAGTGTCAGAACATGGATGGATGTCCGCGATGCCGTTAAGGCGTATTGGCTTTTGGTCAACAAATGCAAACCCGGGGAGGTCTATAACATAGGCGGATCAGAAACAATGACTATCGGTGAAATGCTGGACTTACTGCTTAAGTACTCCTCCCGAAAAGATATCAAGATAGTCATTGACCCGGCCAGACTCCGGCCATCAGACGTTACCCTCCAGATCCCTTCGGTTAATAAATTTAAAAGGGTTACCAACTGGAAACCCGAGATAAAATTCAAAGATACCGTAAAAGACACTCTTGATTACTGGCGTAGGTATTATCAGCTTCACTTCTAAAATTTCCGTATTTAACTTTTTTATCAACGATTTGCCAAATTGTCAAAATTAACTTACTATAATGCCAAAATTAAGAACATTAACAAAGAGGGCTAAGATGGCATCGCAGGCTATTCTGAAAAGAAATTTGGCTTTTTATAATAAGTTATGTCTGATACGAGAAGCAGAAAAAGCAATCATTAGACATTACGGCGAAAACGAAATGAAAACACCAATGCATATGTCCCTTGGCGCAGAAGCAATCGCCGTAGGAGTATGCGAGGCCTTGAATAAAAAAGGTCAAATTTTATGTTCGTACAGAAGCCACGCCGTCTATCTAGCAAATACGAATGAGACCAACATTTTTTTCGGAGAACTATATGGAAAATCTACGGGCATGGCTAAGGGCCGAGCAGGTTCAATGCATCTATCTTCACCTGAAACAAATTTTCTTGGTTCTTCCGCAATCGTTGCAAGCACGTTACCGGTAGCAATCGGAGCGGCTTACGCAAATAAAATACGATCGACTGGAAAAATTGTTTGTGTATTTTTCGGCGATGGCGCGGTTGATGAAGGCGCTTTTTGGGAATCTCTTAACATGGCCTGCTTGATGAAATTGCCAGTACTGTTTGTATGTGAAGACAACGGCTATGCCGTTCACAATCCGGCGACAGAAAGACATGGCTACGATTCTATAACCAAGATCGTACAAAAGTTTAAATGTAATGTTTTTGAAAGCAGTTCTACCGACGTCCAACAAATCTATACTTTGACCCGCCAAGCGCTATCAACTATGCGCCGGACTCACCAGCCGTCTTTTTTGCATCTAAAATACTACCGCTATCTTCAGCATGTCGGAATTAACGAAGATTTTAGTTCCGGTTATAGAAGTAGGGATGAATTTGAAGTATGGCTAAAATCTGATCCCATAGAAATACAGAGAAAGAAATTGAAAAAAATTGGCGTTACCGAAAAACAACTCCGGTCTTTAGAAAATAGAATAAAAGACAGAATCGAAAAGAGTATTCAACTTGCCAAATCAGCTCCATTTCCATCCCAAGAAGATTTATATGAAAGGAGGCCAGGCACATGAAAACAAGAACCCGTAGCCTTACCTATAGAGAAGCCCTGAATGAAGCTTTACATGAGGAAATGGAAAGAGACAAGAATGTATTTGTCTATGGAATAGACGTAGGAGATCATAACAGAATTTTCAACAGCACAAAGGGCCTTGTTGAAAAATTCGGACGCCACAGATGTTTCAGTACTCCTTTGTGTGAAGATACCCTGGTCGGTTTCGGGTTAGGAGCGGCTATCAACGGTTTAAGGCCCGTCAACATACACATGCGAGTCGATTTTCTCCTGCTGGCAATGAACCAGCTGTTGAACATGGTAGCAAGTTACAGATACGGAACGGGCGATAAACTAAAGGTACCAATGGTTATCAGAGCCATCATCGGCAGAGGCTGGGGTCAATCTTATCAGCACAGCAAGAGCCTTCAAAGCTATTTCGCTCACATTCCAGGATTGAAAGTGATAATGCCCACGACTCCAGCCGATGCAAAAGGACTGCTCAAATCGGCCATTAGGGACGACGGTCCGGTTATATTTATTGAGCACCGCTGGCTTTATGATGCCGTTGAAGAGGTGCCAATATCCCAAGAACCCATAAATATCGGGGAATCCAGAATTTTAAGAGCTGGGACGGATATTACCGTTGTAGGAACTTCCTGGATGAATATTGAAGCCCTAAAAGCGGCGGAGATATTGGCAAAACAAGGAATAAGCATTGAGATAGTTGACCCAAGAACCATTTCGCCTCTTGACGACTCTTTAATTGTAAAATCAGTAATCAAAACCGGCCATTGCATCGTTGCCGACTTTGACTGGATCAACTGCGGATTCAGCGCTGAAATATCGGCTCGCATAAACGAAAAGTGTTTCGGTAAATTAAAATCTCCCGTCCAAAGGATCGGCTTTGCAGAAACCCATTGCCCCTGCACCAGACCGCTTGAAAACTTATTTTACCCAACGGCAATTGATATGATCAGGGCGGTTGAGAAGAAACTTGGATTGCATAAGACAGACTTATCGAAAGAAAATTTTTACAGCTACGAAAACAAATTTAGGGGTCCTTTCTAAGTTTGTTTTGATCCAGCTTTAAGCTAGATTTTAATTTATATGAAATTAATATCTTTAAACACATGGGGCGGCAAGGTGTATGATCCGCTTATTGAATTTATTAAAAATTCCGCAAAAGATACGGACATTTTTTGTTTTCAAGAACTTTTTTTCGGAGATAAGCCCGGTAACGATGTTGGGGCATCTCGAGTCAATTTGGCGCAAGAGTTAGCCAAAGCATTGCCGGATTTTATCATGTATCCTCGCCTCGCTCCCAAAGGATCATATTTCATGAAACAACTCTCCGTATCCCCTATCGGTCAGGCAATTTTTATCCGTAAAAATATTTCAATTGTTGAAGAGGGGGGATTTTTTACCTATCCGGCCGACAGTCCGATCGCACCAGTCCTTAACCATAGCGGCAACTTTCAGTATCTCAAGGTTAGGGTGAACAATGGAGAGTTTCTAATTGGCAATTTGCATGGTTTATGGCAAGCCAGCGGAAAAAGAGATACGCCAGAACGCCTTGAGCAGTCAGGAATCTTACAAGAGTTTTATAATAGCCAATCCGGCAAAAAAATTATTTGCGGAGATTTTAATCTAAGACCGGAAACAAAAAGCATATCAATACTTGAGGAGAGTTTTAAAAATCTGATTAAAACTTACAACATTAAATCAACGCGTAGCCATTTTTATAAAGACGCGGATAAATATAGTGATTATATTTCTGACTATGCTTTTGTATCACGAGATGTAGATGTAAAAGATTTTAGAGTTTTAAATAATATAGTATCGGATCATTTAGCAATCGAGCTGGAGTTCAATTAGCTTTTTTAGTTTTAGTTGACAGAAGTTCTTTTTTATTATTGAATGATCCCAGATCTATAACAACCAGGAGCTCACTTATGGGCCAAATAAAAGTATCTGAAACATCTCTGCAGGGAGTCCTAAAAATAGAGCGCTACGCGTTTGAAGATTTTCGAGGACGCTATGGGGAAATTTACACACGAAAAGATTATCAAGAACATGGCATAGGTGTTGATTTTGTCGAACAAGATTTCTCGGTTTCCAAAAAAGATGTTTTGAGGGGCCTTCACGGAGATGATCGGACATGGAAACTTATATCATGCCTCCAGGGTTCCTTTTATTTGGTGGTCTTGAATTTTGATAGAGAGTCAGACCAGTTCGGACAATGGACATCTTTTACTCTTTCGCATGAAAACATGCTACAGGTCTTAGTCCCACCGAAATTTGGGAACGGCCATCTAATTCTCACGGATGAGGCAATGTTCCACTATAACCAATCACACTACTACCAGGGGTCAGAAAACCAATTCACGGTTAGGTGGAATGACCCGTTGTTTGACATAAACTGGCCAACTCAATATCCAATACTCTCAAAAAGAGATGCGGAGGCACCATATGTTCAGCAATAGCAGGGTTTTAGTTACCGGCGGGACTGGTTTTATTGGAACCAATTTGATAAAAGGACTCCTGGAAGCTGGGGCTAACGTAAGAGCTACTTTTCACAGACGGGAACCAAAAGTGTTTCTGGGTCAGGTTGATTACATAAGAGCTAATCTGAAGTTAGAAGAGGATTGTCAGAGGGTTGTTCGTGGAGTTGATTATGTTTTCATGTGTTCGGCTTATTCGTCGGGCGCTGTTGAAATTAGTGAAACCCCTCTTGTACATGTGACGCCCAATGTCGTAATGACGGCTTTCATGCTTGAAGCGGCGCATAAAGCCGGCGTCAAGAAATTCCTCTGGATAAGCAGCTGCACAATTTACCCGGAGGCAAGTCACCCTCTTAAGGAATCAGAGGGTCTAATTGAACCGTTATTTGAAAAATATTTTTGTGTTGGAGAAATGAAACGTTTTGGAGAGAAACTGTGTCAGATGTATGCCGAAAAAATCAGGAATCGAATGCCCGTAATTGTTATCAGGCCGACGAGTGTTTACGGTCCTCATGAAAAATTTGACTGGAGATCTTCCCATGTCGTACCCGCCCTTATTCGAAAGGTTGTTGAAAGACACGACCCGATAGAAGTGTGGGGGGATGGCACAGCCATCAAAGATCTTATTTTTGTGGATGACCTTGTTGGGGGTATGTTATTGGCAATGGAGCGGATAAACACCTTTATGCCTCTAAACATGGGTTCCGGAGAACAAACAAGCATTAGAGAGATCATAGAGACGATAGTCAGGGTTGATAATTACAATAACGCCCGAATTGTTTTTGACCCATCTAAGCCGACAATGCTTCCCAAAATGCTTATAGACATATCCGAAGCTAAAAAAGTGTTGCATTTTAAAACAACAACGAGCATTGAAGACGGGGTAAGAAAAACAGTTAAGTGGTATAGACAGAATAGAATATAAACTAAAGAGCCCCAAAAGCTCTTTTTTATTTGCCAAAAATCATATTTTAGTGTATAAAAACATCATTGAACTTTGACAAAGGGACAACAAGTGGAATCAAAAATAATTCCCCTGAAGTTGGCAAACGAGAGTCCCCCGCCAAGGGTCATACTTCGTCCTGCCAGAAAAATAAAAGTCGGTCAGATGCAGCTTAATAACAGTTTCTCAGAACAATCCTACTTTCCAACTTCTGTGGGAATGCTTCAGGCATACGCACAAAAACATTTAACTTACGCTGATTGCTTTGAATTCTTGCTTCCGATAAAAGATTTTATACCCGCATCCGAGGCCGTAGACAGAATAAGCGATGCCCACATATTGGCCCTTAGCTTATATGTTTGGAATTTTGAAAACTCTATGGCTATTGCCAGAGAATTCAAGAGACGCTATCCGGAAAGATTGGTAATTGTCGGCGGACCGCATGTGCCGGACAGCAAGAAACAATTTGCCAGAATAAAGAAATCGGACCCACGACCCGACGAGCTAAAAAGAAAAAGAATGGGAATGACCGAGAAGTTCCATCGCGATTATCCCGATATCGATATCGCTGTACATGGCGAAGGCGAGAGAATTTTTAAAATGATCCTGGAACAAATTCCCAATGATCTTGCTGATAAAAGCCTCATCCCATCTATCAGCTATCTGGATGCTTCCGGAGCATTTCATTACAATTCTAAATTAGAACGTATGCACGATTTATCTGAAGTTCCCTCACCATATCTTACGGGTGTGTTTGATCCGCTCATGGCCGCATATCCCGACCAGAAGTGGATTGCGATGTGGGAAACCGACCGTGGTTGTCCTTATCAGTGCACTTACTGTGATTGGGGTGGCGCTATTGAAGACAAGATAAGCCTTTTCCCGCTTGATCGTGTCACAAAAGAAGCTTGGTGGTTTGCAAACAATAGGGTGCCGTACATCTTTATTGCTAACGCCAACTTCGGGCTTCCTAAGCAAGATGTGCAAATTGCAAGAACCTTGGCCGAAGTTAAAAAAGCCACTGGATACCCCGAGGGCGTATCCGTACAGAATGCCAAGAACCCTAAACCCCATACATTAGAGGCCCTGGAGATTCTTCAAGAGGCAGGATTGAATAAGGCAACCGTAATGTCAATTCAGTCAAAAAACAAAGATACTCTAAAAGCGGTCCGCCGCGAGAATATGAGACCCGAAGAATATCAAGGAATTCAAAAGAGACTGAGGGCTCAAGGCGTATATACTATGACAGACTATATCCTGGGCATGCCTAACGAAACATATGAGAGTGTGCTGGATGGTGTCTCCGAAATCATTGAAGACGGACAGCACGATAGGATACAGTTTAACAACCTCTCCATCCTACCCAACGCTGAAATGGGCGATCCGGAATATCAAGAAGAATATGGGATGGAAATAGTTAGAACACCGATAACAAACGTGCACGGCAAAAAAAATGCATCAATTAGTGGCATTGAGGAATACCAGGAACTTGTCATCGCAACCAAGACCATGCCCCGGAAAGAATGGGTTAAAACCCGGTCATTCTGCTATCTGGTGGGGCTAATCTACTTCAACAAGCTTCTTCAGATACCAATAATGATCCTCCATGAAGTTTATGGCATTCCATACCGGAAAATATTTGAAATGTTCATGGAAAGACCGCGACAGTCGGATGAGTTTCCAGTTTTTGCCGGAATATTGAATTTTTTTGAAGAATTCTCTGTGGGAATTCAAAATGGTACACAAGAGGAATTCTTTCACTCCACAGAATGTCTGAACATTCTGTGGCCTCCCGATGAATATGCATTTATAAAAGTATGCAGAGAAGGCAAGTTTGGGCAATTCTACGAAGAGGCCCTGGCCATGATGTTGTCTTTCGTGAGCCAAGGCCAATCTAATGGACCACTGCTTGACGCGATGAAACTCAATAAATCCTTTATCAAATTGCCATTTCAAACTACCGATTTAGAGATAACTTTGTCTCATAATGTTTGGGAAATTTATAAATCAGCTCTTATCGAGCAAGGGTTGGAACTTCAAAAAGGCGCATACCACTATTTCGTTGACAGGACTACCCAGTCAATGTCTGCCAACACAAATGCAAGATGGGATTCATGGGAAGAATGGTATGAGAAAATGGTCTGGTGGTGCAACCGCCGGGGCGCATACCTGTACGGAAACAAAAATCCGCATACAGAGATTGCTGGCCATCATTAAAAACATCAACCTCGCTATAGCGGGGTTTTTAGTTTTAGTTGACAATATGTTAAAAGTTATGTAATTTGAGACAAGAACTTTACCATCAAGAAGGCCTATGTTTAAAAACAAAAGGGTTTTGGTTGCCGGCGGAACTGGTATGATCGGAATACGACTCGTAAAAATGCTGATTGAAGAGGGTGCCCAAGTCAGAGTTGCCTCTTTGGATGATCCGTCTAGGGCCCACCCAGAAGCAGAATTTATTAATCTGGATTTAACTTTGCTGGAAAACTGTAGAATCGCATGTCGAGGAATAAATTATGTTTTTAACCTGCTTGGAGTAAAAGGGACTCCTTCGATCACCAGCATCAAGCCAGTAAGTTTAATAAGCCCCATGCTTCAATTCAACACTAATCTGCTAAGAGCCGCACACGAATCGGAAATAGACGGATACCTATTTACCAGTTCCTATGGAGCATATTACCCGGCAGAAGTATTAAAGGAAGATGATCTCTGGGACACTCCTTCACCGCCAAACGATCTCTATGCCGGTCACGCAAAAAGAACCGGAGAACTCGAGCTTGAAGCCTACAGAATCCAATATAAATGGAAAAATACCGCCATCGTCCGACCGGCTAACGTTTACGGCCCGTTTGATAACTTTGATTCATCCAATGCAATGGTTGTCCCTTCGTTGATCAAAAGAGCTGTTGCCGGAAAAAGTCCTCTGATGGTTTACGGGGATGGCTCACAAATACGGGACTTTATCCACGCCAGAGATGTCGCTAAAGGAATGCTGCTTGCCGCCAAAAACTCGGCTCCATGCATTAATCTTGGAAGTGGAACAGGCGTAACTATCAGAGAACTGGTCCGAATCATAGTGAACAACCTGGCATCCAAGCCCAAGATCCAATTTGATGCTTCTAAGCCCTCGGGAGACCAAAAAAGAGTGCTCGACATTTCAAAAGCCGCAGCCCTCGGTTTTAAACCTGAAATTTCTCTTGAACAAGGCATTAAAGAAACAATGGAATGGTACCTTGCCAACAAAGGAAAAACCCACAACAGATACGACGTCTTTGATAACAAATAGAAAAACCAGCTGAATTTGCTGGTTTTATTTATTTTGTATTTTTATTAAATGCTTCCCATTCCACTCGGGAAACCTTCTTGCCGTTTATATATCGCGGAGGACCTTCCTTGCGCACATGCTCCACATATTCATTATAATTCATCAGCCGGCCCTGAACCGGTGGCACCAAAAGATCAATAAAATGTCCGTAATCATGACCGGATAAAAACCCTCGGGCTACAGCGGTCTGAACCAATTCTATCGCGCAATCCTCAAGATTGAAAAGCTCCATGACGCTTGCAAGCTTAAGTATCCGTAAATCATCCCATTTCTCATTTGAATCGCCTTGAAGAATATCGTCCACAGCGTCCCGAAAATAAATCGCTTGTGTCCAAGTTGCCTGCCCATGGTCTGTCGGACCGGCGTTATCAGAAAACATGTGAGGCGACAGAACTGTGCGTGCGCAGCGGAAAACAGGAAGGTCATAAACCACAAATCCCTGCTCTCGCAAGAACAGATCAATCTCGCTGAAAAGCGGTTCCCCTATTCTTTGGCGATTAAATAACATTTCCAAGCTAACACCGAAAACTGATTTTGAAAGCGCCTTTTTGGCGCCCAGCAGAATGTCATATTCCGCTCCTTCCGTATCAAGCTTGATAAAATCAACAGCGCCGATACTTTCTTCATCTAAGAAAGAATCTAGATCAAGAGTTTCAAGCATTCTTTCTTCTTTGATCGTTCGGTTAACCGACTCCGGCAAGCGGTCCAAAAAACGCGAATACGGCTTATAAAAACTAGAAGCGGCAGTATGCTTAGTGACATAAAATGGGCGTGCGCCTTTATCTCTATGGAGTGCAATCGGATAATGGCGCCGAAATCCCGATTCCCGAGCATTCAGCTTATCGCATTCTTCGGCATCCGGTTCAAAACCGATGAGACGGGCCGAATCGCCATACACATCCCATTGCGGCTCAAAACCGCCCCGGGAGCCGACATCCACAACAGTCAAAGGGGCGGAAGATAAAACCCCAGTACGCACAATATGTTCAGTAAATCGGGGAGAAGAATTTATTTTGTTGGTTACTATGGACATTTTTCCTCGCTTAGCTTTAAAAAAACTTAAACAAATACTACTTAAGTTTATGGTTTTAGTCAACTTTACGCTTTATTATCTTGAGCTTTTGTGCTAAAGTATTGACATTAAATACCTATATTGGGATATGGATACGGATAATAAAATTAGGGTTGGCATAACCATACCGACAATGAACCGGTCTGAATTTGTAATTAGACAACTAAAGTATTACGCAAAGGTCGGATGTCCTCACACTATTTATATAGTTGATTCAAGCAACGAAGGAGAATTTAATAAATCAAAAGAAGTTATTGAAAATCTAAAAAATAAATTAAGAGTAGTTCACAAATATTATCCCCCCGGACCAGGACACTTGGAATTTTTATACTCTCTTGTTGAGGAAAATTACCTTTGTTTTTGTGGAGATGACGATTATCAAATCCCGGACACACTAACCAAATGTGCTCAATTTTTGAATAATAATCCGGATTACGAATCCGCCTGCGGAGTATCTGTCACATTTCGCCTTAAATGGCACGGCAAATATGAACCCTACGAGGAGTTAGACCGTCTTGCTGACTATCCCCGTTATTCTGTAGAATTTGAAACCGCCGCAGAAAGATTAAAACATTTCTTCAATAACTATTTTACGTCGCTGGTATCCGTAAGCAGGACGGAAAGCATAAAGAAAAACTACAAAAACACGACAGAAATCAAAGATCTTGTTATTAGAGACGAGATACTCCAATGCTGCTCAACATTAGTAGCTGGCAAATCCAAGGTCATAGATAGTTTGGGATTTATTCATCAAATTCACGACCAAATGCCCTATCACTTACCGGACATTTATGATTGGATATTCGGCGATAATTGGGTTGAATCAGTCCGTATATTAGAAAACAGAATCATTAAAGAATTGATGGCTATTGACAAGATTGATGAACAAAGCTCTAAAACGGCTTTCAAGCAGGCCTTATGGTCATATCTTAATAAACAGTTCCCCAGAGAATACAAAGAAAAATATCTCGTTTCAGAAATTAAACAAATTTCTAAATACAAAGAATTAAAAGCTAAAATAGGATTAAATCTTCCAGCAATAAAATATTTGTATAAAAAGTGGGGTAATAAAATCAAGAGAAGGCAACCCCGTCTTCACTATGAAGTTCTACAACCCAAATCTAAGTACTATAAAGATTTCAAACTAGTTGTGGATTCTTTTTCAAACCGACCATGAGTATTGCTAAATCAATGTTGATGTCTATCGAGACCAAGTTGAAGTTGTTGTCGGATAAGGACTTCATCGTAGAAATGGAAAAAATCGGCAGTCGTATGATAACGGCCTTAAAACTGGGAGGGAAAATCTTAATTGCTGGCAATGGCGGTTCGGCAGCTGACGCCCAGCATTTTGCTGCAGAGCTAGCAGGTAAATTTGTCCATGAACGCAAAGGCCTTCCGGCAGTCGCTCTAACTGCAAACTCATCAATCATAACCGCTATTGGCAATGATTTTGGGTATGAGTATGTTTTTTCAAGACAAGTTGAGGGACTTGGACAGCCAGGAGATGTTTTCATTGGCATATCAACCAGTGGTAATTCTCCGAATATAATCAACGCCTTGAACACAGCTCGAGAAATGGGGCTGACAACAGTAGGATTGCTTGGCAAGGATGGCGGACAAGTCAAAGATTTCTGTGACCTGAAATTAATCGTTCCCTCTCATAACACGCAACACATTCAGGAAGCACATATCATGCTAATTCATGAGTTATGCTCTCTGATCGACAATGCCTTCAAAAATCACTAGGACCGTCCTAGTGATTAGTACAAAATTTAATATGTTAATAACCCCATTGACACTCTTTGACACTTTTTGATACCTTTAAAAAGTGAAGAAAATCCGCATAATCCCCCGCCTTGACGTTAAGGGCTCTAATGTTGTAAAGGGTATTCACTGTGAAGGATTAAGAGTGGTTGGAAATCCAGTAGGGCTGGCGAAGCGTTATTATAAGGATGGCGCCGATGAGCTCCTGTGTATGGATATCGTGGCCAGCTTATACCAGAGAAATTTTGATTTTGATCTTTTAAGAGCAGTTGCGGATGGCATATTTATTCCGATCACCGTCGGCGGTGGAATTAGATCAATCAATGACATAAATAATGCCCTAAGAGCCGGAGCTGACAAGGTGGCCATCAATACTTATGCCGTTAAAAATCCGCAATTTCTGAACGAAGCGGCCAGAAAATTCGGTTCACAATGCATAGTTCTTTCAATTGAAGCAAAAAGAAAACCGAATAACGGTTGGGAGGCCTATACCGACGGAGGGAGAGAGAGAACAGGGATTGACGCTATCCAATGGGCCAAGAAAGCTATAAAGCTCGGGGTTGGAGAAATAATTTTAACTTCCATTGATTACGATGGTACGAAAAAGGGATATGATATTGATTTAATAGAAAAAATTTCCTCATTCTCTTCCGTTCCGATAATAGTTCACGGCGGAGCCAACGGACCGGAATCATTTTTTGATGTTTTGAAAAAATGTCGACCGGAAGGTCTATCCGCGGCTTCTATTTTTCATTATGGCGATCATTCAATAAAAGACATCAAAAAATACTTAATTAATAAAAAACTGCCTATACGATATGAGTCCCGTTAGAAGTGTCCCTAACGGGTATGTAAATCAAAGTAGTGATAAAATAATATTAATATTGTGATACTTCCACCACTCTACAATAGCTGATGCGAAGCATCACTTCTAACGGGATGAGTAAGACCAAAAAAAATATCGCAATAATCGATTATGGCGTTGGTAATTTGCACAGTTTAATCAAGGCCTTTAAGCATTTCGGTCAAAATGCTTTTATTACCGAGGAGGCGAATGACATCAAATCGGCAGATGCCATTGTCTTGCCCGGCGTGGGGGCATTTAAATCGGGAATGGAAGGGTTAATGATAAGGAGCCTTGTGAACGCGATTAAAGATTTTTCAAAAACCGGAAAGCCCATTTTGGGAATATGTTTGGGAGCCCAACTTTTAATGTCCGAGGGATATGAATTCGGAAAATTCAAGGGTTTGGACATAATTCCGGGTAAAGTGGTTATTTTTGAAAAAATACAAGAAAAAATTCCCCACATTGGTTGGAATGAAATAATGCCTCCCCTCAAAAAATCCTGGAAAGGATCTATCCTGCAATCCACAAAAGACCGCTCAAATGTTTACTTCGTCCATTCATATATATTCAAGCCATCGAAACAAAAAAACATATTCGCTTATACGCAATATGGAAATACCAGGTTTTGTTCAGCCATCAAAATGGACAACGTCTACGGCTGCCAGTTCCACCCTGAGAAAAGTGGCGACGTGGGATTGAAAATAATAGAAAATTTTATTAAATTGGCATAATAACTCATGAAAACAACGATTCAAAATGTCTGGGATAAAGATAAGAAATATGGTGAATATTTCTATAAAATGGCTACCGGAGAATTGCCGGAAATGTTTTGTAGTATCGCCTTGGCCAATATCGTAAAGAGTGTTTACAAAAAAGACATGAAAGTTCTTGATGTAGGATGCGGCGCAGGACATTATTTAAAAGTCCTCCGGGACCTAATCAATAAAAATATTGACTATACCGGAATTGATTTTTCTCCAAGCTATATCAAATTAGCTAAAAAGGCATTTAAAGATACTGCCAAATTTGCAGTAGGCGCAATTCAAAATCTGCCTTTCAAAAATAATCAATTTAATATTGTAACCGCTAATAATATTATCCTCCACCTCCCACCTCCGCCATTAAAAGCCTTGAAAGAACTTTTGCGAGTGTCTAAAAAATATGTAGTCGTAAGGACTGTTTTTGGCGAAAGAAACTATATTATGCAGGAAATATTATCCAACAATGATTTTGGCGTTAGTAAACCTGATGCCGCGCTGTTTAAGTCGGATGGCACTCCGATGTCGTTTAATTATTTCAACCTTTATACGGAAAATTATTTTAGGGGTTTGATAAATAAAATAGCACCTAAGGCTAAGGTATCCATAATTAAAGACTTGTCTTATAAACAATTTGACAACAGAAAAGCAACGAGAGGCACTGGAACAAAAGTCGTCAATGGATTACAAATTTCGGGGAATCTTCTCTTGGATTGGCGATTTATAATAATAGAAAAATAACTATGGCCAAAAAATTATTTGGAAAATACGGTTTACCTTTTGAGGTAAAATTCTGTAACAAGTGTGTAATATCCAACCAACGACCGAGTTCAACCGTTGAGTTCAGAAACACCGGAAAAGAAAAGAAGGAAACCATTGCTTTTGGCAAAGACGGTATTTGTGATGCCTGCAGATATTCGGAATACAAGGACACCGGAATTGACTGGAAAAAAAGAGAACAAGAGCTGATTAAATTATGTAACCGATACAGAAGCAAAAACGGCCGCTACGATTGCATCGTGCCCGGAAGCGGAGGAAAAGACAGCGCTTTCACCGCCCATATATTGAAATACGAATATGGAATGAATCCCCTGACCGTAACCTGGTCTCCCCATCTTTATACCGATATCGGCTGGAAAAATTTTACCAACTGGTCTCATATCGGCGGATTAGACAACATACTTTTCACTCCCAACGGCAGGGTTCACAAACTATTAACTAGGTTAGCTTTTGAAAACCTTCTCCATCCGTTTCAGCCATTTATTATCGGCCAAAGATATGTTGGACCAAAGTTTGCCTTAATGTACAACATCCCGCTTGTTTTTTACGGCGAAAATCAGGCCGAATACGGAAACAAAACAAGAGGAAACGAAAAACCGACAATGGATGATAAATTTTATTCCTCTCCCGTCACATTAGACACTCTGTTTTTGGGAGGAGTATCGGCAAAAAAATTGATTGAAAACAAAAAAATATCAGTAAACGATTTGAACCCCTACTTACCAATTTCTAAAAGGGACGCAAAAAGAATTGGAGTAGAGGTACATTATCTTGGCTATTATCTAAAATGGGATCCGCAGGAATGTTATTATTATGCTGCAAAGCATACGGGTTTTCAGGCAAATACTGAAAGAACGGAAGGTAGCTATTCCAAATACAGTAGTATTGACGATAAAACAGATCCATTTTTTTACTATACAACTTTGATTAAATTCGGCATCGGCCGAGCAACCTATGACGCCGCCCAGGAAATAAGAAATAAAAAAATCACCAGAGAAGAGGGCGTGGCTTTGATCCACCGTTATGATCAAGAATTTCCGAAAAAATATTTTAAAGAATTTTTAGACTATTTGAACATTACTGAAAATAAATTCTGGAAAGTAATTAATGCCGGCCGTTCGCCCCACTTGTGGAAGAAAGAAAAGGAGATATGGAAATTAAAGCACCAAATTACTTAATAATTTATTGTATGAACCCTTATATAACCCTAGGAAAAAGAAAAATAGGTCTTGACTATCCCCCGTTTGTTGTGGCTGAAGTTGGTATTAATCACGAGGGGAATATGGCCAAGGCAAAGAAAATGATTCTAGACGCACATAAAAGTGGCGCCGAATGCGTTAAATTCCAGGCCCATGTCATTGAAGACGAAATGGCTCCCGTCGCAAAAAAAGTTATCCCTGGCCATACCAAAGAATCAATTTGGGACATAATGTCGCGCTGCGCTTTATCAGAAGAGCAGGATGTGGAGCTTAAAAAATATACAGAATCATTTGGGATAATTTATCTCTCAACTCCATTCTCCCGAGCCGCCGCCAATCGTCTTGAAAGAATGGGAGTTATTGCATACAAAATCGGCTCGGGGGAATGCAACAATTATCCCCTAGTTGAACACATCGCATCATTCGGGAAACCGATTATCATGAGTACGGGCATGAATGATATTAAATCGGTAAAAAAAAGTGTAGCCATTTTAAGAAAAAACCGAATTCCCTATGCCCTGCTCCACTGCACGTCAATTTACCCTACCCCTTATGAAAAGGTGCGTTTGGGAGCCATTTTAGAACTTAAAAAGGCCTTTCCAGACGCAGTAATAGGCCTTAGTGACCATTCTTTAAGTAATTATCCATGCCTTGGTGCTGTAAGCCTTGGAGCTTCAATACTAGAGAGACATTTTACGTCTGATAAAAAGTGGCCCGGTCCGGATATTGCCATATCCATGGACCCCTCCGACCTTAAACAATTGATAGGCGGTTCAAGGGCAATATTCTCCTCTTTGGGCGGTAAAAAAACAATTTTACCGGAAGAAAAACCAACAATAGATTTTGCCTATGCAACTGTGGTGGCAATTCAAAACATAAAAAGGGGCAAAAAGTTTTCAAAAGAAAATATCTGGGTTAAACGTCCTGGAACCGGAGAAATAAAAGCTGTTGAGTTCAAAAAGGTTTTAGGAAAAACAGCCGCGACCAATATTAAAAAGGATCAACAATTAAAGTATGCCAATGTCAAAAAAACGTAAAATATTATTTATCACTGAACGACGAGCCGATTACAGCAGGCTTAAGCCCATAATGAAAGCTGTTCAAAAAAGCAAAAAACTTGAGCCACTTTTACTTGTCACGGGTATCCATTTATTAAAACATTTTGGAGAAACAAAAAGAGTAATTGAAAAAGATGGTCTTAAAATTGACGCAGTTCTACCAATTTTTTCAGAAGATGACGAAGATAACGGCGCCTCGATGGTAAAAGGCATGGGGCGAGCTCTTGTGGGCATGGCCGATATTTTCTCAAAACTTAAACCTGACATTATTTTCAGTGGATTTGACATCGGAGCGAATTTTGCCGCCGCCATAACCGGAATGCATATGAACATCCACGTCTGCCACATCCAAGGAGGAGAAGTTAGTGGCACCGTTGATGAAGTTATTCGCCACGGTATCACCAAATTTGCTCACATCCATTTTCCGGCAACCGCCGAAAGCGCCAAAAGAATAATTAAATTAGGCGAGAATCCAAAATATGTTTTCAATGTCGGCAGTCCAAGTTTAGATACAATAAAAACGATGAATTATCTTCCCAAAGAAGAAATTTATCAAAAATACAGCCTTAATCCCGCAAAAAAATTAATAATCTTTATACAACATCCTGTAACAACCGAGGTTGGCTCGGTTACAAAACAAATCAGTCAAAGTATAAAAGCAATGCGTTCCGTAGTAAAAAAATATGATGCCCAAACCTTAGCTATCTATACAAACAACGATGCCGGTGGCAGAAGAATCATCCAGGAATTAAATAGATCGGACATAAAAGTCCTACCGCATATTGTGTACGAGGACTTCCTAAATCTAATGAAATGGGCAGATGCATTAGTTGGAAATTCTTCAAGTGGCATCCACGAAGCTTCGTCATTCGGTCTTCCGGTGGTAAATATCGGCACCAGACAACAATATCGCGAGCGAGCCAAAAACGTAATTGATGTGGACCATAATTCAAAAGACATAACTTTGGCCATAAAGAAAGCCCTATTTGACAGTAAATTTATAAAAAAAGTAAAATCGTCCAGAAATCCTTATGACAACGGCTTTACGGCCCAAAAGGTAGTGAAAATTCTTGAAAATATTAAATTGCCACCCATACAAAAAGTTATAACCTACTAAAATGCTCAAAGATAAAAATATTATTATTTTTGGCGGAACCGGTTTTGTCGGCGAATACTTAGTTAAGCTTTTGAAAAGAATTGAAATTCAAGTTTTTGTAATTTATAACAACCAAATGAGCAACAAAGAAAAAAAGTTGGGCGTAAAATATTATAAATTGGACTTAACTAAAAATAGTAAAGTCAGCCCGTCAATAATAAAAAAAATAGATACGGCAGTAATCATGACCCAGCCCAATGACTTAATTATGAGAAATATTATTAAAATACTGAATCAAGCCAATACCCTCAAAAAAATAATTTATATATCTACGATATTGGTCTACCCAAGTTCATCAAAAAAGATAAGGGAAACAACAACTCCGGCCCCAGAATCATCATACGAAAAGGGTAAAATTAAAGAAGAAAAATTATTGACAAACTATGCAAAAAGAAGAAACATAAAGCTCAACATAATCAGATTGGCCAATGTGTACGGCAACAAAAAAAATCGCGGTATTATTGGGATAATATTTAACTCCATTTTGAATGATAGGCCCATAGTGGTGAACGGGAATGGAAATCAAATCAGGGATTATATTTTTGTTGAAGATGCTGTAAAATTAATAAATTTTTTGATATTTTCCGGTCAAAAAAACTTAGTAGAAATATTTAATATATGCACTGGCCAAGGTTATACAATTCAAGACCTAATCAAATTGGCAAAGAAGATAACAAAAAACGAAATGAACATTAAATATAGTAAACCGGTTAAAGAAAAGATGGCTATAGTGGGAGATAATAAAAAGATATTAAAAGTCTCCAAAGTCAGGTTGTCATATGACATAATCAAAGGATTAAAAAAAACCTATTTAAACTACAATCATGAACGAATATAACAACAAAACCATATTAGTAACTGGAGGGACTGGCACAATAGGGTCTGAATTAGTCCGTCAGCTTGTTGAACTTAAACCAAAACAAATAAGAGTCTTGTCGCGAGACCAGAATAAACAATACCACCTAGCCGAAAAACTTGGACACTATCCTGGTTTAAGACTTCTTATCGGTGATATCCGGGACAGAGAAAGGTTAGATTTAGCTATGGAGAACGTAGATATTGTATTTCACACCGCAGCATTAAAGCACGTCCCTTCCTGTGAATATAATCCATCTGAAGCTGTAAAAACCAACATCATCGGCTCGCAGAATATAATAGACATGGCAAGAAAACATAGAGTTAAAAAAGTTATTGGAATCTCTACGGACAAAGCTGTAAACCCAAATAATATAATGGGGACCTCTAAATTAATGATGGAACGGCTTTTTATAAATGCCAATCAATACCTAACACACCTTGGGACTAAATTTGCTTGTGTTAGGTTCGGTAATGTCGCCTGGGCAAGCGCATCGGTTCTTCCTATCTGGGCAAAGCAACTAGAAAAAGGCAATAAAATAACCATTACCAATCCCGAGATGACTAGATTTTTAATATCTACGGATCAGGCTGTAAATCTTGTCCTCAAAGCATCTCAACTAACTAAAGGGGGTGAAATTTTCATCCTAAAAATGCCGGCAATAAAATTGGGTGATTTGGCAAAAATTTTCATAGATAAATACGCTTCTAACAAAAAAATAAAAATATTCCCCATCGGCAACCGTGGCGGAGAAAAGGATCATGAGGAATTAATTGATACCGGTGACTTGAATCGGGATATTTTTCAGAATAAGGAGCTGTTGATTATAACCCCACCACAAGCAGTTTATTATAAAAAGGAAGGAGTTAGATCGTATCCAAATTTTACAAAAATCAAAAACCCAAACTCAATAGCGCTTTCTTCTCTCAATAGTATAAATGTAGAGGCTATCAAGAAATTTATCTAATGTTCAAGAATAAAAAAATATTAGCTATCATTCCAGCCAGAGGAGGATCCAAAGGTATTCCTAGAAAAAATATTATCCAAGTTGGTAGAAAGCCACTAATTGCTTGGACTATTGAGGTCGCTAAAAAATCTAAGTACATAGATAAAATAGTCGTCTCTTCCGATGACGACGAAATTCTTGCCATCGGAGCAAAGTTTCAAGCCCAATCGGTCAAAAGGCCAGCTCGCTTGGCAACTGATACCGCGGCCCCGGAGCCGTTAGTATTTCAAATAATTGATTACCTCAAAAAAAAAGAAAATTATGTTCCTGAAATAATCGTTTATTTACAACCCACCTCTCCGCTTAGAAACACCGAGGACATAGATGCATCAATTGAATTGGTCCTAAACAAAAAAGCTACGGCTGTTATTAGTGTTTATGAATTAGAAAAAAAATATCTAAAAACTTTCGTAACTGGAAAATCTGGTTATTTAAAGGGTTCAGTAAACAATAAGTCCCCGTTTATGAATCGCCAACAACTTCCAAGTGTATATATGCCAAACGGGGCAATATACATAATAACTAAGAAAGAATTCATGAAAACCGGCCAATTGTTTTCAAATAAAACTGTCCCCTACATAATGACGACTGAAAAGAGTTTTGACTTGGATACAATCGCGGACTTAAACAAATTAAAGCAGACATTTAAAAGGCAAGCTTAGAACCATGAACAAAAAAAATCTTTGCATAATCGGAGTTGGGCAGATTGGAAGTCGTCACTTACAAGCGCTGAAAGCGGTCAAAACACCTCTTGAAATTTGGGTCGTCGATAAATCAGCAGATTCTCTTAAGGTTGCAAAGGAAAGATATGAATCAATGGACACTTCAGGTGGCAACCATGTTTTGCATTATCAAAACCAAATGCCGGAAAATTCTGTTTTTGATGTTGCCATCATTGCAACTACTTCAGAGCCAAGGGCGATGATAACGAAAGAACTTCTGAAAAATAACAAAGTTAAATATTTAATTTTAGAAAAAATATTATTCCGAAAGAAAAATGATTATACGGAAATAGAAAAATTACTTGCCCAACATAAAGTAAAGACATGGGTTAACTGCCCGATGCGAATGATGCCATTTTATGCCGGTTTGAAAAATGAGTTTGATAGTAAAAAAATTACTTATACTTTATACGGCAATCAATCTGGCATGGCTACAGACCTAATTCATCATGTTGACTTTGTTTCTTTTCTAACCGGCTCAACTAATCTTGAAGTAGATCCCCGACTGCTTGATAAAAAACTCAAAGACAGTAAACGCAAAGGATATTTAGAAACCACGGGCTCTCTGTCTGTTTTTTTTGAAAACGGAAGCCAGTTAATAGCTCGGTGCGACGATAAAGGTCAAAGTACCAAAATTATAGAAATTTTTGATGATGAAAAAAGATATATTATATTTGAAAGCCAAAACAAAGCTCTCATGTCAAAAGCGCCCAACTGGAAATTGGAAGAAATAAAATTTAATCTCTCCTACCAAAGTCAACTGACCACGACAGTAATAGAAAACTTACTTAATAGCGGTAAGAATGCTTTGCCGACTTACAAGGAATCCGCAAAACTTCATCTTCAGACATTCGAACCTATCAGAAAATACTTTAAGTTAAAATATTACCCATTCACATGATACTACTTGTCGGCACCGGATACATGGCCAAGGAATATGCCAAAGTTTTAAAAGCAATGAAATTGCCGTTTATTGCCGTCGGCAGATCTCAAAATTCATCTGATACTTTCACGGCTGAAATTGGAGTAAAAGGAGAAAGTGGTGGTTTAAACAATTGGCTCAAGAAAAATAAAGTTCCCGGCAAAGCTATTGTTGCCGTAACCGAAGACCAGCTTGGCACGGCAACACGTCAGCTTATTAAAGCCGATTGCAAGGAAATATTGGTGGAAAAACCGGGAGGATTTAATCTTAAAGACATCAAATCAGTAGCGACCGAGGCCAAAAAATATAAAGCAAAAATTTTTGTAGGCTATAACCGCCGATTCTATGCTTCTACCATCACTGCCGCAGAAATTATAAAAAAGGAAGGCGTTTCGTCTTTCAATTTTGATTTTACCGAGCGCAGTTATGTCGTGGCGACATCCAAACAATCTGATAAAATAAAGAAGGAATGGTTTCTGCAAAACTCAACTCATGTCATTGATATGGCTTTTTTTATGGCCGGCTGGCCCAAAAAATTATCCGCGCTTAAAACAGGCAAATTAAAATGGCACCCGTCGGGAGCAATTTATGTCGGCGCCGGAATCACGGATAGGGGGGTGCTATTCTCATATCATGCAAATTGGAATTCTGCAGGAAAGTGGAGCGTAGAAGTAATGACTAAAAAATCAAAACTAATTTTCAGACCTTTGGAAAAATTACAAATCCAAAAATACGGCAGTATGATTATTGAGGACTATCCCCTCAACGATGAATTGGATACCAAATTCAAGCCGGGATTATATAAACAAGTTGAATCATTCTTAAAAAATAAAGAGGGCTTACTTACCATTGAAGATCAGGTAAAACACTTAAAGTATTATGCGCAAATTCAAAAAAATATATAGCTATCTTTATAGAAACTATTTCTTGCCGAGACTTCTTAGCTGGAAATATGGGGACGTCTTATCCAAGAATAAGGAATTTAAAAATAAACATAAAGGCAAGCGCTGTTTTGTGATTGGAGGAGGCCCTTCGGTAAAAAATATTAATCTCGGCACCTTGAAAGATGAGTATACTTTTGTAATGGGTGAATTTGACAATAATCCGCAATTTAAAGCTTTAAATCCTAAGTTTTATGTTATTAGTGACTCTGTTTATTTTACCGAGGGAGAGTCAGACCATTGGAACAAACAATTTGAAAAAAAGGATAAAACGATTAAATCAAGCACTAATATTTTCGTCAGCTTAGATGCGCGCGCCTACATAGAAAAGTATCATTTATTCACGAATCATAAATTTTATTACCTCGGAATGCGAGGTATAATAAGTGAAAAATTTCCATTCAATATTGATTTCGATAAATATATACCCTGGCCCAAAAATTCAATGTTATTATCTATAATGATTGCTGTCTATATGGGCTTTGAGGAAATATATCTATTGGGATGTGAGCATAATTTTTTGTGTTTTAATATTGGCCAAGGCAAGGCTATCTCTTACGATTATGGCCACAAGGATAGTGTAACCGAAGTAGATATCAATAATGATGAGGTTGTAAAAAAACTTGCCGTCCCAAGAGATTTGGCCATGACCTATGAAGACAACATCGCCCACGTCTTTCAATTATTTAAAAATTATAGAATCTTTTATTCTAAGGTTAAGAAATTTTATCCGAATGTAAAAATATATAATGCCACACCCAACAGTTACTTGGATGTTTTTCCGATGATAAATTTTGATGATATTAAAATTTAAATTGTTTACTTACTTAAAACTTAAATTTTTAAGACGCTTTCAAAAAAGGTTTGCTCCTCATCAAACCAAAATTTTAAATTATACTGTTTTCTATAATGACCCGCGTTCCCTGTTTTCAGAATATAAGCTTGTTTTTAAAGACAAGATTTATCATTTCGAGTCTAAAACTAACACTCCTTTTATAATTGACGGTGGCGGACATATTGGCCTAGCCACACTTTATTTTAAAAAATTATATCCTGACTCAGAAATACTAATTTTTGAACCCGACAAAGCTGCTCTTTTAATGCTCAAAAAAAATATAGAGATTAATAAAATTGAAAAAACCACGATCCATGAGGTTGGCATAAGCAACAAGAAGGGCATTATTAGTTTTCAAGATTCCGGAACTGATGGTGCTAAGATCAATCCACAAGGAAACAGCACAATAAATGTTGATAAATTGAGTAATTATCTTGATAAGACCGTTGACTTTATGAAACTAAACATTGAAGGCGAGGAGCTAAATGTTTTAAAGGATCTTGAGGAAACAAACAAATTAGCCCTGATAAAACAAATGTGCGTAGAGTGGCATTCATTTGCCGGACAAAAACAAAACCTGGGAGAGTTCCTGTCAATCTTAGAAAAAAATAATTTCAAATACCTAATTAATCATTTTAACTACAGAATTAACCCCCGTCTTAAACCGCCATTTAAATTATCTGAAAATACACAATATTATTTGTTAATTTATGCCAAGAAAATCTAGAAAAACAATTCTGCGTCGCTGGTTTAATCCTGTCTGGCTGTATTTGCTTTCTCGAAGCTTAAAACCCTTAAGCCCTAATTTTGGTTCTAATCGAGGCGAGCCGATAGACAGATATTACATAGAAAAGTTCCTTTCGGAAAATGCTAATTTAATTAAAGGGGATTGCCTTGAGATAGAAAACAAAATTTATTGCCGAAAATTCGGTAATAATGCTAAATGCGACATTTTGGATATAAACAGAAATAATTCTGAAGCAACGATAATAGCCGACTTGAGGAATATGCCTGAAATTAAAGACGGAACATATGATTGCATAATACTAACCCAGGTACTGCAATTTATAGCCGATTATGAATCGGCTATACGCGAATGTTGGCGAATTCTTAAGCCGGGAGGAGCATTGTTGGTCACACTGCCGTTTATAAGCAGGGTCGACGCTAGGGCTGGGGTTAAGGGCGATTTTTGGCGTTTTACCATGGCATCTGCCCAATATTCCTTCGGCAAATATTTCAATAAATTAGAAATAAGGTCATGGGGCAATGTTTTATCCGGACTCGGTTTTTGGATAGGTTCAGCACAGGAAGAATTATCAAAAAAAGAGTTAGACCATGATGATCCGAATTTTCCTGTACTTGTTTCCATAAAAGCCGTCAAATGAAGCATTTTTTTAAAAAATTGACTAGCAGATTAAGAAACTTTTTTATTTCAACCGGATATATCATTTTGTATCATCGAATTGCGAATACAAAAAACGATCCTCATCGGCTTTGTGTGTCGCCGGAAAATTTCCGTGAGCAGATAAAATTTCTAAAAGAAAATTTTCGCATTGTGCCTTTGGTCCAACTTGTCCGAGAAGTGCGTTCTAAAAAGTTAAAAAACAAAACCATGGCTATTACGTTTGATGACGGCTATGCCGACAATCTTCACAATGCTTTGCCTATTCTTCAAGAATACAATATCCCGGCCACTATATTCCTGACCGCCGGACATGTAGGTCAAGAAGGGCCCTTTTACTGGGACAAAAGCGCTCCTTTTGAAGATCGGGGCAGACCTATGACCATAGACGAGGTCAACACTCTTTCAAAATCCCATATAATTGAAATCGGGGGGCACACCATAAGCCACCCCAAACTGACCAAAATACTTGAAAATGAGCAATTTAAAGAAATATCGGAAGGAAAGGGAATTATTGAAGAAATGCTAGGTTTCCCTTTGTTGAGTTTTGCCTACCCGTTTGGAGGCAAAGATAGTTTTAATAAAACAACCATTGAACTGGTCAAAAAGGCTGGCTTCCACTATGCCTGCGCCAATATCCATGAAAGAGTAACGAATAGGTCAAATATTTTTGCTCTTAACCGCTTCATCGCTCGCAACTGGAATGCAGGAGAATTAAAAAGAGAAATTAAAAAATGGCTATGAATCCCGTTAGAGCCAATATGTACTACTATGTCTATGTTTTACAAAGCAAAAAGGATAAACATTGGTATACTGGTTTTACGGTGGATATACGAAAGCGCCTTAAAGAACACCAGGAAGAAAAATACACTTCTTGGACAAAAGGAAGGGGCCCATTTGAGTTAATATATTGTGAAATGTGTAAAAACAAAGAAGACGCAAGAAAAAGAGAAATATATCTTAAAACAGGCATGGGCAAACGCTACCTGAAAAACAGGTTAAGGCGCTTCCTGGCTCTAACGGGATGAATATTCTTCAAATAAATACTGCCGACACAAGAGGCGGAGCGGCTAAAATTGCCTACTCATTAAAAATAGAGCTTGAAAAAAGAGGCCATGAAACCTCTATGTTTGTGGGGCGGAAATACTCATCTGATACAAATATAGAAATCCTGAATGATGTCCGCTCCTTTTCTGGTAGACTAAGAAAAAAGTTAGCTTTTTACCTGGCTAACGATATTGATGTTTTTTCATCAAATCACATTCTTAAAACTGAATCATTTAAAAAGGCGGATATTATTCATTGCCACAATCTCCATGGTAATTATTTTAATTTAAGTACGCTTGAAAAAATATCACGCATTAAACCGGTTGTTTGGACTTTCCATGATATGTGGCCTATCACCGCCCATTGCGCTCATGCTTTTGATGGAAAAATTAAAACCAGTGGATTTTTTACTTGTCCGAGCTTAGATATACCGCCTACTATCGCCTGGCATAATGAAAAATATTTAGAGACCAAAAAAACAAAAATCTACAGGAACTCAAACTTCCACATTGTCACCCCCTCAAAATGGTTAGCAGAGAAAATCAGCCAAAGTATCTTAAAAGATAAACCAATATCGGTTATCTATAATGGTATTGATGTCTCAATCTTTAAACCTCAAAATAAGCAAGAATGCCGCAAGTCCTTGGGTCTCCCCCTTGATAAGCAGGTTATCCTTGTTGTGGCTAAAGGAGGGGCCTCTAACCCCTGGAAAGGTGGGAACTATGCCCAAGAGGTTATAAGAGCCTTTAGGGGCGATTCTAGGGCCTTTTTTGTTAATTTAGGAGGTAATACTAGACAGGATAACCCTAATCTCAAAGTGGTCAATTATATGGCCGACCAGAATACATTGGCTAAGTATTACTCCGCCGCTGATATACTCCTCTACCCCTCAATAGCCGACAATTGTCCCCTGGTAGTTCTTGAAGCAATGGCTTGCGGATTACCAATTGTTTCTTTCGATACCGGAGGCATACCGGAGTTGGTTGAACATAAGATAAATGGCTATATCGCTAGATATAGAGATGTTTACGATCTAAAAATTGGACTAGAATATTTATTAAAATTATCGCCTCAAGAAATAGAAAACATGAAACAATATTCTATTGATAAAATAAATTCTGTCTTTACAATTGAAAAAATGACTGACCAATATTTAAGCTTGTATAAAAAGAGGTTGAAAATTTCAACCTCTTTAAGTGATCTGGGGCACCATTGAGCGGACTATCTCAATTCTTTCTGGTTTATTTAAACTCCGCCACACTTCCCTGGAAACAAATTGAATATATTCAGGATCCATCAAAGTTTTCATAGACGGATAGAGCCAGTCAAGGTCTGCTATTTCAATTCCGGGCAAAAGTAAATCATTCTTAATAACATATTCATAGAGAGCCGTGCCAGGAAACGGAGTCACAATTGTAAAATTAACATATTCAGAACCGGCATCCATATGCTTTTTAGCCACTAAGATTGTCTGGAGCAATTCTTGATATGTTTCATCAGGATAACCAATCAGATAACAACTCGAAACAGTTATGCCAAGTGAATTGGCCTTTCTTATCAATGCAGATATATTGTATTTTTCATGACTTATTTTACCGGAAGCCCACTTATCTATAATTCTTTGGGAACCGGATTCAACCGGAAATGAAAGTCTCTTGAAGCCAGCTTCAGCCATTGTTTCTAACATCTCATCATCAATTACCAAACGACCACTGCCGTCATTCTTATGTAAATGGGATAAATTAACACCATTCACATCTCCTAACTTTTTTCTATATTTTGTAATCATTCTGAAGATATCTAATGCTCTTTTCTTTTTTGCTAGTAAAGAATCATCTTCAATGTAAATATCCTCGGCTCCAAGTTCTTTAATCAAGATCAACTCTCTTTCCACTCTTTCTACTGATTGAAATCTAAACTTGCCTATATAGCCGGTATCAGAGCCTTCTCCTTCTCCAGAAATATGACAAAAACTACAATCATAAGGACAACCCCTTGAAGTCATCAATGAAACATATGGCAACGGCTTATCAAGTTGACCTACCGTAAGAACGCCGCCGTGGGGTCGAGCAATCTTCCAAATACGGTCAAGAGGTAATAGATCTCTTGCCGGAATAGGCAACAAGTCTAAATTATCTTCAATGGGTCCCATAGAATTAACCTGCATTCTGCCATTACACATAAAAGCAACCCCCGCTAATCCTGAAAAATCTCGGCTTCCCTTTCGAAGAACATCGCCGATTTCAACTATCGTTCTCTCCGCTTCAGAAATGCAAATTAAATGGGTGCCAGCATCAAAAAATCTTTTCATTTGCGTGCGCGCATTAATACCACCGAGAATAATTAGCTTCTCCGGATAAGCTCTAGAAATTAATTTCACCAATTCCTCAACCATGTATGTTTGGGGAGTGAAAATAGAACTAATCCCTATAACATCAAAATCAGCTATTTCTTGTAGAATATCATCCGGTGCCATTCCAATTCTGACCATGTTATTTGGAAGAGGGGTATGTAGATCCCATGATTTCTCTAACGGATATCTTTCATTCCCCAAACAACAATCTAAAATATTTACATCAAACCCTGCATCTCGGAGAGCTCCGGCAAGATATAAATTTCCAAGAGATGCTTCTGGTTTAACCGCACCAAACTGCAAGTTAAACCGCTGTGGAGCATACATCAGCAAAAATCTCGGTTCCTTAGTGTTTTTTATTAAAGGCGGCGATTCTTGTTTCTTTCGTATCT
>OBEQ010394819.1_pt1 | contig 36124 bp, 45 predicted proteins | sample 1670901 | NCBI WGS metagenome assembly OBEQ01 (sample SAMEA104232315, study PRJEB22302) | groundwater metagenome | biome: forest; feature: aquifer; material: groundwater | place: USA | collected 2011-08-07 | depth 5.4 m | reverse complement strand
GGACAGACTATTCCATCCTTTCCACCAAAGCCTGCATTTCTCCAATTACCTGGAGCATGTAAACATAAAGCAGGTTTGTTATCTTTAGATCTATGTTGACTTGCATAAACTAAAAAATCAATATCTTTTAATTCTGGAAAGTCTTTTTTGAAAATATTCGTTAAAATTGTTTCATTTTTTAATTCTATTATTGGAATTTGAGGAGAAAAAGCCAATTCTTTAAATTGATTTACTATGTTAGTCCCAGCTATATCTTTCTTACTATAGATAATTGCAAATCTCATGTTTAGAACTATTTAATTTAGTATAAAAAGTTTTATAAAGGATAAAAGCTTGTATTATTTATGAGTATAGACAGGGTATATGAAGAGCCAGGTCACGGACTAAGGGATATATTACAAAGGAAAAGAAGTAAAGATCCTGTAAGTTACAAGGGCTTAAGAAGAGAGCCGCTTTCTGTTAGATATTATTCTTCAAGTTCTAACAATAGTGTATATTCTTTTTTAATAGAACATAAGGGTTTTGATATATGTATACATGGAAGGAAAGAGGGAGGAATAGAAAAAATGAGAAATTATCTAGAGAATATAGCAGGAGAATTAAGTAAAGATGGTTTAACAATGATTGTACAGGGTAGTAAACCTAACTTAAAGATTAAAGTTGCTTAATTTCTATTTTAATATATAAATTCTTATAAAGATTAAAATTATTTTACTATGTGGAAAAGAATAGATTAGAAGTAAGCAGGTACAAAGTAAAAGCTCCAACAAAGAGTGAATTTGGTGATTGGAGATATGAGATTGTTTCCTTTGTTAATGGAGAACGTACTCTTTGTGGAAGCGTTCATTCCGCCAGTAGTTTAAGAGGGGGATTATTAATATCAAAGCAGGGAAATAGTGAAGCTTATCCTTTAACTTCGAAGCATATTGTTCATTCTGACATAAACTACAATTCTGGATTTAAATTAGGGATCCATAAGAGTCATAATGGAAATATATTTTTGGTTGATTGGGTAACTTCTGATGAATTAGCTGAGATTGCAGACTTGGTTGGTTTAGTTGAGTCTGAAGCTAGTCAAATTGTATAAATTGCTTAATTTATTTTAATACCATAACTGTTTTAAACATAGATATTTTAAATACATTATGAATACATTAATAATAGAGGGATTAATTTTACTGACTGCTTTTCCTGTTGCATATTTCTTAATTTATTTATGTAAGGATGAAATCAGGGGTTGGAGAAAAAGATTGAATGTAATAAGTTTAATTTCTTTAATTTTGGCTATTGTGATGTTTTTTACAGAATTTGAATTTAAAGTTCCTATAATAATAACTTGCTTTTTTGTTATAATAATGAACTTTACTATTGTTTATTCTATTTTTTCAAAATAGATATTGTTATTCTTTATATCACAAACAAACTTTAATCCTTGTTCTAAAAAATTAAGACCTAAAATATTGGGAAAAGAATCTAATTCCTCAAAATCGGCTATTTTAGAAGAAAGGGGCTTTAGGGTTTTTATTGGAAAGGAAAATTCTACTAAATTATCGTCAGTAGTCTTAAAAATAATTGTTGATTTGTTAAAATCATACCCTTGATAAGTTTTTCCACCTATTCTTATTGTTTCTGATTTTTGTCCTCTTGGTATCATTAACCTCATAGAATCTGTAAAATTTAGAAGAGTTTCTGAACTACCTGTATCAAAAACAAAGTCTGTTTGAATTCTTTTATGCTGAGCTTTAACAATACATGGTATTCTTATTAGACCCTCTTCTTTATCATAAGATGCTTTAATTATCATTTAGAAAAAATGGTTATTTCTCCCGGAGGAGATATTGTTTTTATTAAAACTTCAGACTCATCAATATTTTTACCTTTTAATATTTGAGACAATTCCTTGAAATTTGGAGCTATTGCTATAATATTCTGATTCTCTATAGCTATTATTTTATTAGCATATTTCTCCCTAATTTGCTTTGAATTCTTTTGAAACCACTTAAGATCTTTTTCTGTAGAATTCAATAAGTCTATGTCAGATTTCATACTTTGTTTAATATTTTGATATTTATAAGTTTTTTGGAAAGGTTTTAAATAACCTTTAAATAACTAATTTTATGGATAAATTACTCGAAGAGGAAATTGCTGAACTTATAAGAGTAAATAAGATAACTATTGATTCTAAAACAAAATACGGAATTGAAGTTTTGTGTTATATAAGAAATAATGGAGAAAATCTGATTATTGGAGAAACATTTTATAGATACGGTATAGGTCCGTCTCATTCTTTAAAATATAATAAAGCTGAAGGATACGATGATATAGTTAAGTGTGTTGAAAAATTGTTAACAGATACTAGGGGTAATTTCCAAGATAAAAGATTTGACGTTATAAAAAAAGCTTGTAGAGAAATTGAAAGCAATAATAAATTCTCTCCTAATTGGGGGGAGGGAAATTGATAACTAAAAAAATAGACTTCTGCTAAAAATCGGTAACTCACCAAATTATATTATTGAACAATCAATATCGACTATTATTAAAGTTTTGAGAATTAGATAGTATTATAAAAATGAATGTTCTGGTTCTCTTATTTTTTCTTGAATAAATCTTAAACCTGGTCTAGGAAAATTCAAATTATCTATTTCTACACCTAAAATTTCTGAACCTGCTTCTAGACAGCTAAGCCAAGATTGTAAAATAAGTGGTTTATCAGATGCTGTATTGTTAAACATTCTTATCCTAATTTTTTTTATTTTTGTTTCTTCTAAAAACTTTCCATAATTTTCTGCATTTTTTCCAAAAGCTCTTTTTGTAAATGGATGTAGATGTAGTTCGTCAGTATTAACATAAAAATCAGATTCTCCTAATTTGAAAGCTGTATCTATGCAGTTATATAGTGTATCTAATTTAGGATTTTCTTCTGCTAGATATGGAGAATATGAAAAATAAATTTCTCCATTTGGCAATCTTATAAAAGCTTCTCTTGTTAAATTTCCTACTTTAGAAAGATTGCTGTTTCTTCTTTTTAACATTCTAAATCCTGCATTTTCCTCTAATGATATGGGTCTCGCTTTACTTTTATAAATTTCTTTTAAAGCGGTTCTGAAATCATTAAATACTATTCCTGTACTTATTTCGTATAAATCAATATCAATCTTTTTATCATTATATCTTGTTTCTGTAAATCTAAGATCATATTTATTTGCCATATTCTAGTTTGTCAATAATTTTATTAATATATTAATATAAAAAGCAACATATATTAAGAAATATATATTAGAGTATATGTATCAGTAGATTTAAATACAAGCCTTTTTTGAGAGATTTATGGCTATTATTGATGTACCATGGATTAAATTACCTGAAAGTAAATTTAAACAATTAGAAAATGGAACTAAAGGAATTGTGTTTAAATTGTCTCCCGAATATGTAGGTAAGATCTTATATACAAAAGATAATAATGGATATAGATTAAGAGATGATGAGGCCTCTAGTTCTGAATTAACGCATGAATCTGGAATTAATTTTCTCCTTTATAAGGCAGGAATAGGAAATGTTCCAAAACCTATAGGTGTTGAAAGATTAGGTATATTTGGAAGTGCTTATTATGCTTTTATCATGGAATATATTAAATTAAAAAGAGCTGATAAATTAGATCATGTTACATTTAGCAGAGCGAGGGAATTAGGTGTTAAAGAATTAGCAAAAGCATTGGACTTGGATTTATATCCTGGGGCAGATGCCTTAAATCCTTTTAATTTCTTTTATGATGAAGAAGAAAGAAAAGTCAGATTAATTGATTTTGGAAACTGGGAAATTGGACAAAGTTATAAAGAAAATAATAAAAGTATATCAGATACAGGAAGTGTTATTGTACCTAGAATAGAACTTAATAAGTAAGAAATAGATAAGATTATAAACAGGACATTTTTAGGATTTTTATGGTATATAGAAGTAGACATGCTGAAGCATATAGAAAAAAACGTATGGAAGGAAATCTAGAGAGATCTCCGACATATAGTAATATGAGTGAAAGAGATAGAGAAATTGTTAGACTTGTTTATATTGAAAAAAGAAAACATAATGAATTAGCAAGTGAATTATTGGAAGATTATCCTAAAGCTATTGAAGAAGTTGCTATCTTATATCATTGTCAGAAAGTTGCTTTTCAGGATGTTTTAACTAAAGAAGGTTTTGATCCTACTGAAGAAGTTTTAAGAAATTATGAAGGGAGAATTGCAGGATTAACAAATAATGGAACTTTATTTATCTTAGGAAAGTTAAAAGATAAAGGAAGGTATATTACTATGAATAGAATTCATTCTCAAGAACATGATTATAATGGATTTAGAACTTTTTTAATTGGAAATTTAAAAATAAGAAGATCACCAATATTTACAGTTGGATATCACGGATCACCATTAAGAGCATTAGCTATTAATCCTCACGGTGCCGATGGAGATGAATTAGAAGCAAAAGTAGCTGCGACATTAATTAATAGAATTGATTTTGAAACAAAAAATGGTTATGAATCTTATCCTGGAATGGATAGATTACCTATTGAAATTCCAGAACCTTTAAAAGTTTTACAATAATTCTATTTACATGTTATACCTAATTGGGCTTGGTTTGAATGAAAATTCTATTAGCTTGGAAGGGTTAGAAACTATAAAGAAATGTAGGCGAATATATTTGGATAATTATACGGTTAAATTTCCTTATCCTGTAAAAGCTTTGGAAAAAGTGATAGGAAAAAGTATAATTGAAGCTGATAGAGATACATTAGAATCAGGTCATTTAATTGAAGAAAGCCAGAATAAAGATATTGCTTTGCTTGTTTATGGAAGTCCGCTATTTGCAACGACCCATATTATTCTTTTAATGGAATCAAAAAATAAAACGGAAGTAAAAGTAATACATAATGCAAGTATATTTGATGCTATTGGAGAAACAGGACTTCAATTGTATAAGTTTGGAAAGATAACAAGTATGCCAAAATGGAATAAAGAGATTGATAGTTTTTTAGATATAGTTTTGGAAAATGAGAAGATTAATGCGCATAGTTTAATTTTAATCGATATAGGATTAGAGTTTGATAAAGCTTTAATTCAACTAGAAAAAGCAGCTAAAAATAAGAATATAAAACTTGACAAGATAGTTGTTTGCAGTCGGATGGGAAATAAAAATGAAATTCTTTACAATACAATAACAAAGTTAAAAGGCAAGAAGGTTGATGAACCATTTTGTTTTATCATTCCAGGTAAGCTTCATTTTTTAGAAGAAGATTTTTTGGATAATATTTGATATAATAAAATTTAAATACTAATTTTTTCTATATCTAATATTATCCTGTTTATTTTTATCTTTGCTGTAAAATAAAATATTAATGAAACGAGTATTACTATAGAAGATATTGCTATTCCGAAGAAGAACCTATCAATATACCATATAAAAGTCCCTAAAAATGCGAGAATTCCTACCGTTAATGTAGTTAGAGAAGCGTGAATTTTCTGGAGCTCCATTTGATGTTTTAAGTCTAAAACATTCTTCTGTATTTCCTTTTTATCCATTTTGAGTTAATCTATTATATACTATTGCTATTGCAATTCCAATTAAAGCAAATCCTCCAACTACAGAAACCAAGTCTCCTTTAGAATTATATAAAATACTTAATCCTGTACCACCAAGAATAAAGGCAATTACTATCAAAAGAAAGTCTCCTATTGTCTTGCCTGTTTCATTCCTGTTCATATAATGTTAAGTCAATTTAAGTTTATATTACTTTCCCCATATAATTATTTTTAACCTCAATAAAATTTAAATACTAATTTTTTCTATAATAGTTATGGTTATGAACAAGCTTTCGATAGATTGTATAGGCTTAGTCATAACTAAAATTCTAATATAATTTCGCGCTAAGTTTTTATGCGTGCACTTTTACTATGGTTTCAAATATTAATTTAAAGGTTGAATTTTTCTCGATGATCTTAGTTGAAAGGAGGTTGAATGAAGATGAAAAATAATTATAATAGTTTTAGAAATGAATATTTTGATCTTTTAGATGAATTAACTACTAAAACCTTTTACAGATTGTTAAATCAAAGAAATTATAATGAAAGTATGTTTGAAAAACTAGTTAATAGAAATGAGCATGATTTAGATAGTTTGGAGGTTCTTTGTAATGTTGGAACGGATTAAGATTTAAATATATAGAAAAATAGAGTATAGCATGTATAATTTTAAGGAAATAGAAGAAAAATCAAGTAAGATAACTTCAAAGAAAGAAATAAAAAAAGCAGTTCAGGATGATAAAAGTAGGAAGAAACTCTTTAGTTTTCTTGAAGGTCCTCCAACTGCGAATGCACCTCCGGGATTACATCATTTAGAAGTTAGAACTTACAAAGATATAATTAACAAATTTAAGTACATGCAAGGATTTAATGTTCCTAGAAAAGCTGGTTGGGATTGTCATGGTCTTCCTGTTGAAGTTCAAGTAGAAAAAAATTTAAAGCTGAATAATAAAAAAGATATTTTAAAATTTGGAGAGGCAAAATTTATAGAAGAGTGTAGAAAAAGTGTTTTTTCTCATATTAGTGAATGGAATAAATCAACTGAAAAGCTTGGGTATTGGATTGATTTAGATGATCCTTATATCACTCTTAATAATGATTATATAGAAAGTGTTTGGTGGTCATTAAAGAAACTTTACGATAAAAAGCTATTGTACGAAGCACATAAGGTTGTTCCTTTCTGTCCTAGATGTGAAACTCCATTATCTAGCCATGAAGTAGCTCAGGGTTATAAAAAAATAAAAGAAGATTCTGTAATTGTTAAATTCAAACTCAAAAAAGAAAAAAATGTGTATTTTTTAGTATTCACAACAACACCTTGGACCTTACCTTCAAATGTTGCTATTGCTGTAAATAAAAACTTGGAATATTCTTATGTTGAAGATAAAAAAACTGGGGAAATTTATATTATCACAAGTAATCTTGTTTCAAATTATTTTGAAAATCCTAAAATAATAAAAAAAGTTAATGGTTCAAAGTTAATTGGGGAGAAATACGAACCGTTATTTGATTATTTCAAAGATTTAGATGGATTTAGAGTAATTAATGGAGATTTTGTAACTGAAAGTGATGGAACTGGTTTAGTTCATATGGCTCCTGCTTTTGGAGAGGTTGATTATGATGCATGTAAAGCTGAAGGTTTGCCTTTTGTTCAGCCCGTTGATGAAACTGGGCATTTTACAGATGAAGTCCCTGATTACAAGGGAGTATTTATTAAAAGTGTGGATAAAAAAATTATAGAAAGATTAAAGGAAGAAGATAAATTATTTAAGATAATAAAATATGAGCATGATTATCCTTTCTGTTGGAGATGTGATACTCCATTAATGTATTATGCTATAAAATCTTGGTTCATTAAAGTAACTGCATATAAAGAAAAGTTATTAGAATTAAATGAAAAGATAAATTGGACTCCAAAACATATTCAAGAAGGAAGATTTGGTGAATGGCTAAAAAATGTTAAGGATTGGGCATTATCAAGAAAGAAATTTTGGGGCACTCCATTACCTATTTGGAGATGTGAATGTGGAAATGAAGAAATAATTGGAAGTATTGATGATTTGAAGAAAAGAGCAAGTAAAAAAATATCAGATAAAGAAATGGATTTACATAAACCGTGGATTGATAATATAAAATTAAAATGTTCTGAATGTAAGAAAGAAATGTCAAGAATACCTGATGTAATTGATTGTTGGTATGATTCGGGAGCAGCATCTTTTGCGCAATTTCATTACCCATTTGAGAATGAGGATGAATTCAAAAAAAGAGTTCCTTACGACTTTATTACAGAAGCAATAGATCAAACTAGAGGATGGTTTTACACATTGCATGTTTTATCAACGATTTTATTTGGTAATATTGCGTATAAAAATGTAATTTGTGCTGGCCATATAGTTGATGAAAAAGGAGAAAAGATGAGTAAAACTAAGGGAAATGTATTAGATCCGGATATGGTTTTAGATACTTTGGGTATTGATGCTACTAGACTACAATTTTGTACAGTTAATATAGGTGCTCCTAAAAAATTTGGAATAGAAACGGTGAAGAAAGAAATAACTCCTTTTCTTAATACTTTATGGAATATTTATCAATTTTATGAGCAAATTAATAATCAAAATAAGGCCATAGAAAGAATTGAAGATAAATGGATAGTTTCAAGATTAAATTCGATAGTAAATGAAGTTACTAAAAGCTTAGAAGAGTATCAAATAGAAAAAGCATTGAATCCTTTAATGGAATTCGTTATTAATGACTTCTCTAAGACTTATATAAAGATAATTAGGGATAGAGATGATAAAAATGTTGAGAAGGTTATTGGAGAAGTGTTAGAAAAAGTTTCAAAAATGCTTGCCCCATTTGCACCAAACATAACTTCAGTTATATATAACGAATTGAAAAGGAAAAATGTGCATTTCTCAGATTGGCCCTTATCAAATATTAAACTTATTGATGAAAAATTGGAGGAGGAATTCAAAAACGTCTTAAATATTATAGAAAAAGGATTGAGAGAAAGAGATAGAGAGAAGATAGGATTGAAATGGCCTCTTGCTAAGGCTATTGTTAAAATTGATGGTGAATTAAATAAAGAATTATTGGAGATTATTATGAATCAGCTTAATGTTAAAAAAGTTGAGGTTAAAAAAGGAAAGGAATTAGAAGTTAATTTAGATACTAGGATGACAAAAGAACTTGAGGCAGAAGGTTATGCAAGAGAGATTAGTAGAAAGGTTCAGGCATTTAGAAAAGAGTCTGGACTTGTCAAAACTGATAGGATAAAATTAGCGGTCAGCGTCGATGAAAAGTTTTCTGAGTTATTAAAAAATCAGAAAGAATTTATTAAAGAAAGGACAAATTCTAATGAAATTTCAATTGGAAAAGTTAACGAAAAAGACTATAAATATAGAAATCAGGATAAAATAAAGGATTTTGTCGTCAATATATTCTTTAGTAAGATATAATTTTAATAGTATTTTTTTGAATTATATATTCGAGAACCGAAATTTTGTGGGTTATTTTTTAATACTATGTTTAAATGACGAAAACATTTAAATACTCCTTTCTAATTAATTTAGTATGACAAAGAGGAGGACCTTATGATAGTAAAAGAAGAGTTCCTTGGTAGACTTAGAAAAATATTCGATTTGAATTTATACGAAGTAAGAGTTTGGACTGCTTTGTTATCTAGAGGCATTAGTACGGCTGGAGAATTAAGTAATATTTCTGATGTTCCAAGGTCACGTACTTATGATATTTTAGAAAACTTAGAAAAGAAAGGATTTATTGTTATGAAATTGGGTAAACCAATTAAATTTGTTGCATTAAAACCTGAAGAAGTAATAGAGCGTGTTAAGAGAAATTTGCAAAAAGAAGCTGTTGATAAAAGCAAAAGACTTGATCAATTAAAAACTGAGGATATTCTTGATGAGTTAAGTTCATTGTTCACTCAAGGAGTAAAATTTGTTGAACCTTCTGATTTATCCGGAAGTGTTAAAGGAAGACAAAATGTTTATAATCATTTAGACATGATGATAAGGAGTGCTGAATCATCTGTTACTATTGTTACAACAGCAAGTGGGCTTAATAGAAAGTTAGAAGCTTTAACGCCTGCTTTAGAAAAGGCTAAGAAAAGAGGGGTTAAGATTAGAATTGGTGCTCCTATAAATGAATCTAATAAAGCTGTTGCAAAAGAATTAAGTAAATTTGCAGAGGTTAAGAATTTCCCTAAATTCAGAGCAAGATTCGCTATTGTTGATGGTCAACAGCTATTATTATTGTTATTAGACGATGAAAAAGTTCATCCAAACTATGATGTTGCTATCTGGCTTTCGACTGACTTTTTTGCAAGCGCCATGGAACAATTGTTTGAAGTTGCTTGGAAGACTTTGAAATAATAAATTTATATATCTCAATAAATTATAAGGTTTATGGAAGAGAAGAGGTTGGATGTTTTGTTAGTTTTAGTAATTTTAGCTATTTCTGGGTTTATATTAATAGCTTTTATTTATCAGAATAATAATTTTAATGGCAATCTAAGTGGGGAATTGGCTACAATTGGTATTTTTGGAGCTAATTATGTGAATCAACCATCTAGCTTTAATTTAACAGATAAAGACTCTATAATCCGCTTAAATGTAACAAATTCTGCCCCATATGGAAATCTAATAGGATATTGGGGCTTTGATATGGATTCTAATACCGCATATGATTTTTCAATTAATGGTTATGATGGGAGTTATGGAGGTAATGCCTTTTCTAATTCAAATAATTGTCTGACTAATTATGGAGATTGCCTACAATTGGATGGAAGTCAGGATTATGTTAGTATTGGCGATAATAATAAGTTTGACTTTGGAACAGGTAACTTTACAGCAAGTTTTTGGGTAGCTGAAAATGATATTGGTAGATATGATACTTTTATTTCTAAAGATGACTGTTATACTGGAAGTCATAATGGGATTTATATTTATATGCAGCACTCTAACTTGAAATATATGTATTGGAATGGGGTAACTGATACAATTATTGCTGATAGAAGTTCAGATTGGCATATGATTTCAGCAATTAGGAATGGGACAGGAAGTGGACAGGTAAGTTTGTATTATGATGGAGTTTTAGTAAACACTGCAACAGATTCTAGAAATATGGATAATAGTTATCCTTTAATAATTGGAGATTCTGGAGATGCAAATTCTTTATGCTCTACTAATGGACAGATGGATGAAGTGATGATATTTAATAAAAGTTTAACAAGTCAGCAGATAGTTGATATTTATAATAATCAATCTTTGAGATTTTTGAGACAAGGAGAGATGAATTTTACTAATATTAATTTAGGAACTAATGCTAGTGCGAATGTTAGTGTTAATGGAGGTTACGTTAGTAACGGAGGTTATTTAAGTGCAAGTTTTAATAACGGAGAGGTTAATTTTACAGGGCTTAATGCCAGTAATGTTAGTATAATTAATGGCAATGATAGTACACTAACATTGAGATTTTATGCGAATCAGATACCTTTCTTTAGCCCTATATTAAATGGTAATTTATCTATTGATGGGAATGGTGCTTTAATAATAAATACGACGAATAGTACAAATACCACAACAACAAATACAACTACCACCAATTCTTCTAGTTCAAATAGTACAACTACAACAACTTCTCCTAGTGAACCAATTATTTTTTTGAATAATACTAATTCTACTGGATGTCAGAACTCTTGGGCTTGTGGAACTTGGGAAAAATGTATTAATGGAATTCAAAACAGAACTTGTTTTGATCTTAGTAATTGTATAGCTAAAAGAAATAAGCCTGCCACAAATCAAACTTGTGTTATTGAAAATGCTAAAGAAGTGGAAACTCCTGTCGTTGAAATTAATAAGACAAGTCAAACTAAAACTAAAGAATATTCAAGTAAAGTGTTTTATTTTATTGTTGCAATCATTTTAGTGATAATTGTTTTAGTAGGTTATGGGATAATATATTTTTGGAGAAAAGATAAGAAAAATAGATGGAACTAATTAATTAGATAGCTTAAATGTTTTCTTTTTAATTCTTCTCTTATCGCATTAGCATGATTATCTTTCCTGCCTGCAGTATTTATATATTTTCTTAAATTTTGAGCTAAAACTGGATATTTAATAGCACCATCTACTATTTCGGCGGGGGTTAAATTAGCATAAGTTTTAGATAATTCTTGAATTAAAGACTTTTCTAATTTCCTAGGACTATTGAAGATTCTCATGAAAAATTATATGAAATAGGAGTTTATAAAATTTTTTACATCTCTTCCATAACTTCTATTCCTATAAGATGTAATGAGTTTTTTAGAGTTGTTCTAAAAGATTCTATTAAAGATAGTCTGAAAGATTCCTCTTTACTTCCAATAACTGGACAGTTATGATAAAATTCATTGAATACTTGAGCTAGCTCAAAAGAGTAGTTAGCTATTAATGCCGGATTTAACTTTTCTGCAGCTTGCTTTACTACCTCTGGGAAAGTTGAAATCTTATTTAGTAAAAGAATTTCTGAATTTGTTAAATCTTTTATTTTTGGTTTGCTTTTTGATTTGGCTTTTCTTATTATAGATGAAGCTCTTGCATAAGAATATTGAAGATAAGGTCCGGTATTACCCTCGAAGCTTAATGCCTGTTCCCATGAGAAATTAACGTCTTTTATCGGTTCATTTTTTATTATTGTATATTTTACAGCTCCAACGCCTACTTTTTCTGGATCTCCTTTCGTTTTTCTTTTCTTAATTTCTTTACTTGCTTTTTCGATCGTTTTTTTCAAAACATCTTCTAATAATATAATGTCCCCAGTTCTACTTGCTATTATCTCATTTCCGAATTTAACTGTTCCAAATTTTAAATGGATAAGCTTATCGGCCCAGTCGTAACCTAATAATTTTAATATTGTAAATAAACTATCAAAATGCTGTTCTTGTCTGAAATCAGTTATATAAATCATCTTATCAAAATTATATTTCTTGTATCTTTCAAGGGCTGCTCCCAAATCCTGAGTTATGTAGGCTGCTGTTTCATTATTTCTTAAAATATATTTTTTCTGACCATTTAATTCTACATAGACTGCTCCATCTTTTTCTCTTTTCGCTATATTGTCTCTTAGCGCATTCATTACTAATTGTTTTCCTTTGTCAGAGAAATGACTCTGTCCTATGGTTTCTGTGAAATTAACTTTTAGTAAATCATAAACTTTATTGAATCCTATTTCCGAATGTTTTTTAATTTCTTTCCATACACTTATAGTTTTTTCATCGCCGAATTCTATTTGTTTTAATTTATCTTTTGCTTTGTTTGTCCATTCATTGTCTTGAAATTCTTCTTCCGCTCCTTCAGTTATTTTAGTCTTTTCTTTTGCACAGAATTTTACATATAATCTTAACAGTTCTTGCACTGGATCTAACTTTAAAGCTTCTTTATCTAGCCATAGCTCGTAAGCAACAATTAATTTTCCTATATGTAATCCGATATCTCCTAAATAATTTATTCCTATAGTATCATAGTTCAAATAATCATATATTCTCGTTATTGAATCTCCTAATATAGTAGAACGTATGTGACCTATATGCATTGGTTTACCAATGTTTGGTGCTGAAAAATCTATAACAAGCTTTCTTTTCTTTCCTATATTTGACCTGCCGTAATTTGAATTTATTTTAATTATTTCCTCTGCTAGTCGGTTTTTATCAACAAAAAAATTAATATATGGGCCAGTTGCCTTGATAGTTTGTATGTTTTCAATTTTTCCAAGCTTTTTTACTAAATTACTTGCTACTTCAACCGGAGATTTCTTTTCTTTTTTTGAAAGTATGAAACAAGGGAAGGCAAAATCCCCCAATTCAGGATTTGGAGGAATTTCAATTAAAGATTCTATTTCTTCTTTCCTTAGTTTTGTCTGCTTTACTAATGCAGAAATGATAGCTGGTTTAAACATAGAATATATAAATTAGTTATACTTTTAAAACCTATCAGAAAATGTCAAAGAAGTGTGCTATTTGTAGTTCTAAAATAAAAGAATACTTTGGTAAGTTGGAAGGGACTATGCTTAAAGTTATTGATTTAAATGGGAAGAATGCTATGATTCATGTTTGTCCTGACTGTCAGAAAATTGGCAATTGGATTGAGAAAGCTAAGGTTAGGGCTGCTTAAAATGAATGTTGTTATAAAAAAATCAAAGATACATGGTAAAGGAGTATTTGCTTCTCATAATTTTAAAAAGGGAGAGACAATAATTAGATGGGATCCTACTTTTTTATCAAAAAAAAAGATTGGTAAGTTAAATAGTAAGAATAAGAAATATATTTCATTAGTAAAGGGAAAGTATGTGTTAATGAACTCTCCTGAAAAGTATGTCAATCATTCTTGTAATCCGAATAGTCTAGTAAAAAGATTTTCTGACTTTGCTAAAAGGAATATAAAGAAAGGAGAAGAGATTACTACTGATTATTCTAAAGAAAGTATTGGAATAAAAATTAAGTGTAAATGCGGAAGTAAGAACTGTAAAAAGATAATAATGCCCGTTAAGTAATCTTTTTAAACACATTTCTATAACATATAATCATGCGGGGGTAGCAAAGTGGTCAAATGCGTAAGACTTAAGATCTTATGGCTTAGTGCCTTCGTAGGTTCGAATCCTACCTCCCGCATTTAGATAATTAAATAAAAATAAAATAGAATCTCAATGCGGTCGCCTCCCGCATCCAAAATTCAGTATTATACAAACATGATAGCAATAAATAAAATTTGTGAGTGGAATGTTGCAATAATAAAACATCATAATAGATATATTCCACAAGCATATTATGGCGCTAGTGCAAAAAAACATTTTGATAATTATAATATAAGTAAGGGAATCAAAGTTGTTGCTAAACTAGAGGATATTAGTGAAGAGGAAGCAGATTTATTATTTGGCTTTAAAGTAAATTATGAATTTGGAGATGATGGAAGAAAATGTGCTAAACCTGATGATATTGAAGAAATTGGAGATCATTATTTAGATGATTTAGTTAGTGAACTTAACAACGGAAGAAATGTAAGTAATGTTCAATTTACTTTAGACATGTTATATAAAATTATACAAAATAGTATCAGTCTAAACAAATAATGTTTAAATATAAGCAAAGCTATTTCGTCTTATGTCAACTAGTATATATTCATCATCTCAAGTAAGAGAATTTTTTGATGCAAATACTCAATTTATCGATAATTATCGTAAGCTTTCAGCTGAGTTTAGATATTTTTATAGAGTTACAAAATTTTTAGAATTTGATGAAAGACATTTGCCCGGATTTAGAAATAGATTAAAAAAAGAAATTGGCGCTTTGTTTGATAAAATGCCCTTTGAAATAAGGGCTTCCTTATATGGGGATAGAAAAGATAAACTTTCTTGTTTGGGAAAAGATAATAATGTTCATAATAATTTAGACTATATTGTGGAAAATTTATTCCCTTCATCGATGAAGGTTGTTGGTTAAGGAAAAGCCTTAAAAAGAGTGAAATATATGATTTATTGCAGACAGGCTAGCGGGGTAGCTCTCCGCTGTTTGTAAGTGAGCTTTATGCAAGCTGTAGAGGGCAAGTGACAATGTTGTTAAGAAGTCTTAATATCAAACGTTGACGTTTTGTCCTTCTTGATCTTGCTTTTGCGAAATGGGTCAGACCTTGATCGGAGCAGCCCTAAACACAAGTCTAGATGCTTGAAGGGTAGCAAATCCGAGAATGTATTAAGGTAACTTTTTAAGAATGTTCAAGCAAACCCTCGTGTCTGCACTAAGAAATATTTATTAACATAATTTTATTCTTACTTTGATGAATAAAAGTGGTCAGTATTATTTGAGTGCGGCAGTTATAATTATTTTAATAATAGCAACTATTGCTAGCCTTACCACCTATATTGTAACAAGACCTCAGCCTAGAACAATTGATAGTTTAAGATCCCAATTAATTGAAGAAAGTTCAAGAATTATTGAATATGGGGTTCATGAAAACAAAAATGTTAATACCCTTTTAGGCGATTTTATAGAAAAAGATTTTGGCCCTCTTTTTTTAAAAGAAACTGAAAATGCTAATGTTCTTTTTATCTATGGAGATAGTAGTAGTATTTACGGAGTAAGATATAAGGCTGATGTTGCAGGACCGATAAGTGCAAGTATTGGTACAAATAATATTAATTGGCAATCACAAGGAGATAAATCTATTATTGAAAAAGCTGTATTAAGTCCGGTAAATGGAATGGTAAATGTTCAAATACTTGAAAAAACTTATAATTTTAAAATAAATCAAGGAGAGACATTTCATTTCGTAATTGTACAAGAGAAAAACGGAGAGGTTTTTGTTGAATCTAATTGACTATGAGAAAAATAAATAGAAAAAGTAAAAGGGGAGTAAGTTTGATAATATCTTATGCTATTCTAATTGGAATAGTTTTAGCTATATCAATAGGAGTTTTTATTTGGTTAAAAGATTTAGCAAATTTTCAGCCTGTTGTGAGCTGTAAAGATGGAAGTTCTCTTTCAGTTAGTGATTATTCGTGTGATGGAAAAAGTATAAACCTCTCTATAAAAAATAATGGAAGATTTGGCATTGATGGATTTATATTGAGAGTTGGAGATAATGAGTTAAAAACTCCAATAACATATCTAAATGTTCGTTCAGGTCAAAGTGGTCTGCAATCTACTCTTGCTGGAAATGCTCTTTTCCAAACTAAATTGGATCCGTCTCAAACCATTGATGTTGTTTTTACAAACCAGGAAACAAATAATAGAATAAGTAAAACAGTTAACTATCCTTTTATAAAAATATTGCAACTACAGCCGTATATATTTGTAAATAAACAAAGAATTATTTGTGATCAGGTCGTTATAAAACAGAAGATTGAAAATTGTGTTATAAATAGCGGTTTATCTGGATGATGGTAAAGTATTTAAGTAAAAAATTCAATATATTAAGATGACAAAAAAGGCGGTGAGTCCAATTATAGCAACTGTTTTATTATTGCTTTTAGTTTTTATATTAGCTAGTATAATCTTTCTTTGGAGTAAGGGATTTATTAAAGAAAGTGTATTAAAAGATATTGCCGGAAATGAAAAAACTATTGACAAATATTGTCCTGATGTGAAATTGGAAACTTTTGTTGATAATGATGGAAGTTTTGGTTTTAATAATGTGGGAAACGTTCCACTTTATTCGTTTGATTTGAAGCTTTCAAAAGCTGGAACTTCTCAGTTGGATGCGAGAACTAACATTGTTAATCCCGGATCAAGTATTAGAATAGATGATAAAAATTATAATGATTATGAGGAAGTTAAAGTCATTCCAATATTATTAGGAAAAAAGAAATCTGGAGGAACACAACAATTTCAATGTCCTGATATAGATGGTATAAAGGTTTAGTAAAGTATAATGATAAGAAAAAATAAAAAGGGGGTTAGTCCAATCGTGGCAACAATATTGTTAATTTTGCTAACTATTGTTCTTATTTTTACAATATCTACTTTTGTTGTTCCGTTTGTAAAAGATCAGTTATCTAGAGGAGATTGTTTTAGTTATGTCGGAAAATTGGAAGTAACGGATAATATCGCATATACTTGTTATAAAAGTACGGTTACTCCTAAGATAATGAATGTGCAGGTGCATAGAGGAGATGTTGATCTAAATTCTATGAAAATAATTATTGGGGGAGCTTCAAGTAGTATTTTTATAATAAAAGATGGAATAACTGATCCTAATATAGTTATGTTTGATGGAACTACAACTTTAACTCTTCCTCAAAAAAATGGTGAGAAAACTTACACTTTAAAAAATGTTAATACCATTCCGGAAAGTATTTCTGTAGCTCCGGTAATGACTAATGGAAAAACTTGTGATCTTACGGATACAGTAACCTTCATAAGTGCATGTTCTTAAAATGTTAAATAAAATAATATCTATAATTAAAACTGATGAACTAATATCAGTAATGTATAATATAACAAGCGGCTCAAACATCACATCGGGACAAAAATATAAACTTAAATAAATATCGAAAATCTCTATCCTCAATAACATCAGATACATAAGTTATCGATAAGTTAGAGAATGATGATTTAAAATTGGGTAAGCAAATAAACTAAAAAATGAAACACATTAACAAATATAAAAAGAAAGGTCAAATTTGGATTGAAACAGCCATATATACATTAATAGGCTTGACTATAATAGCTATTGTTTTATCTGTTGCAAATCCTCAAATTGAAAAGATAAAAGATAAATCAATTGTTGAACAAACTATAACTGCTTTGAATGTTTTAGATTCTAAGGTTTTGGATATTTCACAATCCTCTCCAGGAAATATAAGACTTGTTGATTTTAAGATCTCTAAAGGGAAACTTGAAATAGATCCTCAAACTGAAATTATGACCTACACTTTAGAAAATACTAGACTTGAACTTAGTCAGATTAATAAGGAAATAAAAGAAGGAGATGTTTTGATTAAAACCGAAAATCAGGGCAATAAATACAAAATAACCTTAAAATTAGATTATTCTAGTAAATTAGATTTAACTAATATTAAAGGGAATAAAATATTAACAATGACAGCTAGTCCAAGCCCCTATAAAATTCAAATAGAAAATGTTGGAGATAATGGTGTTAATCAAAATACACATATAGATTTTGCATTAATATAAAGTAAATTTAAAAGGATAAAGGTATTGATAAAAATAAGATGGTGGAAGAAATAGAAAAAGTAAGTATTGATCTTAATCCTAGCATTCCTGCTCTGCCGAAATTTGATGATAAGACCAAAATTAATGTTAGATATACTTTAATTTCTCCATATGTGAGTGTTCATATTTATTGGGACCAAGGGGAAGGTTCGCTTATTTACGAATTAGAAGAACCTATTCTAGATGAAAATGAAAAATCGTTATTAAAAGTTTTAGAATTGAGCTTAGAAGAAATGGTTAATACAGATATTCTTGTTCAAAAAACTGCTGATTCAATGATAGATTATGTAGATAAGACTTCTAGACTTTTAATAGAAGAGTTAGCTTTGAAGATAAGCCAGGAAACTTATAAAAAAATATTTTATTATTTGTTTAGGGACTTTATAGGATTAAATAAAATAGAACCTATAATGAAAGACTATTTTATAGAAGATGTTGAGTGCAATGGAGTTGATGCTTCTATTTATGTTGTACATAGAATATACAGAAATATGAAAACTAATGTGAAGTATGATTCTATTGATGAACTTTCAAGTTTTGTTGAAAAATTAGCTCAAAGATCAGGGAGATTTATATCCTACGCTTCGCCTTTACTTGATGGGACTTTGCCGGATGGAAGCAGAGTTAATGCTTCCTATACAAAAGATGTAACAAGTAGAGGTCCTACTTTTACAATAAGAAAATTCACAAAAACTCCTTGGACACCTATTCAATTATTGAATATGAGAACACTAAGTCCTGAAATGCTTGCATATTTCTGGATTTTATTAGAGCACAAATGTAATATTTTAATAGCCGGAGGAACGGCTAGTGGAAAAACAACTTTATTGAATGGTATTGCTTTTTTTATACCCCCTGAAGCCAGAGTCGTTTCAATAGAAGACACGCGTGAAATAAATCTTCCAAGAGAAAACTGGCTTCCTAGTGTTACTAGAACTGCTTTGAATAATTATAATCATGGAGATGTTGATTTATTTAGCCTGTTAAAAAATTCTTTCAGACAAAATCCAGACTATGTGATAGTTGGAGAGGTAAGAGGAGAAGAGGCTTCTGTTCTATTTCAAGGAATGGCTTCCGGACATTCTTCAATTAGCACTATGCATGCTGATTCAGTTGATACTTTAATAAAAAGATTAGAAACACCACCTATAGAATTATCTCCAAGTCTCCTTAATACATTGGATGCGGTTGTTATTATGACTCATGCTAGGGTTGGAAAGACTGAAGCAAGAAAAGTAAGAGAGGTTGTAGAAATTGTGAATGTTGATAATAATGGTGTTGCGATTACTAATACCCCCTTTATATGGAATGCAAGAGAAGATGCATTTTATTTCAAAAAGAATAGTAAGGTTTTCCAGAAAATATCTGAAAGATCTGGATCTACAATTGAAGAGCTTAATAGAGAGTTTGATTTGAGATCTAAACTTTTGTACGAATTACAGAAAAGAAATATAATGGATTTCCATCAAACTCAAAAAGTTATAAATGAATATTATAAGAATTCAAAAGTAGTTTTAGATGCATTTGGTATTCAACAAGAAGTTGAGCAGAGATTCTAATTCTTAAAGGAAAAAGCTAAATTTAAATATAAACTAAACTCTTTATTTCTATAAAAAGGTGACATAATGATAGATCTAGAACAATTGCAAATACTTGCTCAATTAGTTGATAATGCTGAAATTCTTGTTGAGAGAATTGAAAAATCCTTCTCCGATAATAATAGCGAAACTTATAATATAAATAAAAAAGAAATCTTAGATATACAAAAAAAGATTTCTGATATTATAAAATGAGTTCTGAAGCATTAAAAGAGAATATAAAACATATAAAAGAGATAGTTAGAGAGTTATACGTTTTTACTAATCAATTAGAGTTAATACAAAATTTAGAATCAAGCAGCAATGTTGTTGTGAATTTAAAAGAAAAAACTTTATTGAAGGAAGCCATTATATCATTGCAAAATCAGCTTAAAATATTAAATAATACTGTTCCAGGATTAGTTGAAAATATTAAATTTTATAAAAAACTTGAAACTGAAAAGCCCATTATGTTCCAAACTAAAGAAAAGTTTGTTCAGGTAGAATATAGGTCTGAAGAATCGGAAGATAAAATTTTCTTAACAATTACTGAGAAGGATAAACAGGAATTTCTTGAAAATTTAAGTAGAAGTAATCTTTCTATGAAACAGTTGAAAGGCAAATATGCTATAGAAAAAGAAGTTGCTAATATTGGAAAACCCAGTCTATATTCAAAACTTGCAAATAACCTTTTTAGAAATTTATCTAATAAATTAATAGTTAATGGGTATTTTTCTAATCTTAATAGAACCCTTAGAAAAATGAATTCTATATATATTTTAGGAACCTATGTCTCCATGATATTATTTACTATGTTAGTAGGATTTGTAGCAAGTATATTTCTTTTTATTTTTCTTCTTTTCTTCAATATAAGTTTAACTTTTCCTTTTATTTCGATGGTTAGTGAAGGAATTTTATTAAGAATTTTACAAACTATATGGCTTGTATTTGCTATTCCAATAGCATTAGGATTTTTTATGTACATTTACCCTGTAACAGAGGCCAGAAGTCTTGGAGGGAGAGTCGATCAGGAACTTCCTTTTGTTGTAATACACATGTCGGCTATAGCTACTTCCGGAGTTGAACCTGTAAATATATTTAAAATAATAATAAAAAGTGAGGAATATAAATATACCAATAAATTTTTTAGGAAAATTTTAAATTTAATTAACTTTCATGGAGAAGATTTAATAAGTGCCCTAAAAAAAACTTCAAGAACTAGTCCTTCTATTAAATTAAAGGAGTTGTTAGATGGGTTAGCTACGTCAATAACATCTGGAGGAGATATTCATCAATTTTTAGATAAACATTCTGAAGATCTTTTATTAGACTATAAATTGGATAGAGAAAAATATATTAAAACTTCTGAAACTTTAATGGATATTTATATTAGCATATTAATTGCTGCCCCTATGATATTATTAATGTTATTTGTTATAATAGGAAGTACAAACCTTTTGTCTATTGGATTTGGAACTAATATTTTAGCTTTATTAATGATTCTTGGAATAATTTTACTTAACGTTATATTCCTAGGATTTTTGAGATTAAAACAGCCGATAATGTAAAATGGAGATGAATAAATAAAATGGAATGGAAAGAATCGCCAATTTGGTTTAAAGGCGGAATTATTGGCTTACTTGTGGAATTTTTTTTGTTTTTTTTGACAGCTTATCCTTCAATTGGTTTGCCTTCTACTACCAGTTATATTATTTTCTGGGGACCATGCCTTCTTATCAATAAATATTTGGGAATTGATATTTGTTACGGAACGCTAACCTTTATACTAGTATTTAATATAGTTTTATCCTTTATTATTGGAGCTTTGATAGGACTAATCATAAGCAAAATAAAAAGTAGAGGGAAAAGATGAAAAAAATTAAAATACTTGGATTTGAAATAAACAGAATTCATATAATATCTTTAGTCTTGGCTTTATTAATTGGAACAATTGCTTATTTTTTTGTTAGTGGAGATTTGCTTTATTTCATATTGGGAATAGACTTTATTATTGCCTTTTTACCATTTATAGTATCTATAATAATTACCTCTGTTAATTCAAGAGAAAAAGAGGAAATGTTTTTGGAATTCTCGAGAAATTTAGTTGAGAGTGTTAAAACTGGAACTCCTATAAGTAAGAGTATTTTAAATATAAGGAGTAAGGATTATGGAAAATTAAATCCTTATATAAATAAATTAGCAAATCAAATATCTTTAGGTATTCCGATACAAATTGCCTTCCAAACTTTTGCAAGAGACCTTGATATACCATCTATATCAAGAGCAATAAATATAATAAGTGAATCAGAGAAAGCTGGAGGAAAAATAGAAGATATATTAGATTCCGTGGTAAAATCTATAACTGAAATTGAAAACTTGAAGAAGGAAAGAAAGGCAGCCATATCTTCTCTAGTTGTACAAGGTTATATTATATTCCTTATTTTTATTGTAATTATGGTTGTAATGCAATTTAAAATTTTGCCAATAGTTACAGATTTAGGAAATGTTAATCAGGGTATTGACACCAGTCAAATAGGAAATGTTGGGATTTCCCTTGCATCTAGCGGAAGTAGTTTAAATGCTAAAGATTTGGCAAGACCATTCTTATGGTTATTGATAGTTCAGGGATTTTTTGCAGGGCTTGTTATAGGAAAATTGACTGAAGGTAAGATATTAAATGGATTAAAACATTCATTTGTTTTAGTAACATTATCGTTGCTTATAAATACGGGGTTTAGTTTATTTTTTTGAAAATGGAAAAGTTAAAAATATTAAATGTAAGAGGTCAGACACATGTTGAAGTTATTTTGTCTTTTATTATTTTTATTTCTGCAGTAATATTTATATTTATTTTTTTAAATCCTTTAGCAAATAAAGAGCAACAGCTTCCAAATATAGATTATATAAAAAGGATAATAATAGAAAATAGTAGTTCTAACGTTGGAAAACTTCCTATAATATTTACAACTGGTGGAAACTGTTACAATTTTGATGAAAATAATTATAATGGTAAATATATAGAAGTTCAAAATGAGGATATCAGAAAAGTTACTGTTTACTTTTCAAATTCTTTTACCTCTAATAATGCTCCAAGAAAAAATCCTTCATGTGCTCAACAAGTTTATACATTGGGTTTATATTCAGAAGAGCAAATTTTAGATTATATTAAGATAACAAGATTAAAACAAAATTATGAATCAGACTATAATGGTTTTAGAAATAGTAAAGGAATTAATAATGAATTTTCGTTTTCATTTAAAGATCTTAATGGAGTTTTAGCTTCTGATTTAAGTGTCTCAAAAGAAATTCCTGAAAGGACTAATGTTCTTTCTCTTGAATTTCCTGTGAGAGTTATTGATCAGAATGCTAATATTAAAGAATATATAATGGATGTAAAGGCATGGTGACGAAATGAAAGTGTTAATAGTTAAATATATCGAAAATCTCTATCCTCAATAACATCAGATACATAAGATATCGATAAGTTAGATAATGATGGTTGAGAATAAGCAAGATATTAAGTGGAAAGAAGAAAAAATGAAAAAAATAAATAAAAGAGGTTGGATAAGAATTGTTGAAGCTTTTTTGGCAGTTTTGATTATACTTTCTGCTTTTTTGTTTTTTGCTTCAAAACAAACAACTATTAATGATCCTTCAGCAGATATCTACGATAGAGAAAAACAAATTCTAGAAATAATAAGCAAGAACGACGATTTGAGAAATAAGGTAATTGTCGGAAATGAAACAACTATTAATAATGAAATAAGTAGGCTTGTTCCAACTAATTGGAAGTATAATGCGAGAATTTGTGGTATTGATGATATTTGTTCTTATCAAGGAGATTATATGAATAAAGAAATTTATTCTTCTGAAATCATAATTACAAGTACGCTAACAGAATATAATCCTAAAAAGCTAAGGTTGTTCGTTTGGTTTTGATTAGTTAGCTTTTTATAGATTGTTAGATTTTTTATAAAATGAAATATAGATTTATAGAGCATACAGCAGACGTTAAGTTTCAGTCTTTTGGAGAAGATTTGAACGAATGTTTCAAAAATGCGGCTTATGCACTTACTAGTATAATGACTAAAGAAAAAGTTAAATCTGTTTTAAAAAAGAAAATTAGAGTTAAAGCTAAAAAGATTGAAAGTTTGTTATATGACTTTCTTAGTGAGCTTTTATATCATTTAGATGCAGATGATTTTCTTTTGAGCAAGATAAATAAATTTGAGATTATAGGTATGTCTGGAAAGAAAAGGTATTATGAATTAGTGGCAGAGATGGAAGGAGATAATGTAGATAATTATAAGATTGAACTAGTTGCAAAGGCAATTACATATAGTGAAATGTTTATCAAACAAGAAAATGGAAGGTTTGTCTGTCAGATTGTTGTTGATGTATGAAAATAAGAAAAATCTCTAATTATGAATATGAGTTAGTTAAAGAAGGGAAGATGTTAGTTCCAGGAAAGATTTTTGCAAATGCAAAATTAATGGAAGGGATTAGAAAAGATAATACTTTGGAACAAATAAAGAATGTTTCTATGTTGCCTGGTATTTTAAAATATAGCATGGCTATGCCGGATGCTCATTCCGGCTATGGAATGTGTATTGGTGGAGTGGCAGGATTTGATATTGAAGAAGGAATTATTAGTCCGGGAGCAATTGGTTTTGATATTAATTGCGGAATTAGACTATTAAGAACAAATCTTTTTTTTAAAGATATGAAAAGTGATATGAAAAATAAATTTATTGATGGTTTGTTTAAAGCAGTTCCTACTGGAATTGGAAAGGGGGGCAAGATTAAACTTTCTATGAAAGATTTGAATGAAATATTAGAAAATGGAAGTCAGTGGCTTATTAAAAAAGGATATGGAAATAAAAATGATTTGATTAATACAGAGGAGAAAGGAAAAGTAAAAGCTAGTCATAAAAATGTAAGTGATAAAGCTAAGAAAAGGGGTATTGAACAATTAGGAAGTATTGGAAGTGGAAATCATTTTTTAGAAATACAGGTAGTTGAGAAAATATTTGATAAAAAGACTGCTCAAGGGTTTGGATTAAAGAAAGATCAGATTGTTATTATGATTCATTGTGGAAGTAGGGGTCTTGGACATCAAGTTGCTACTGATTATATTAGGTTAATGGAAGAAAAATATAGTTGGTATGATAAGCAATTAGTAAATGCTCCTATAAATTCTGAATTAGGAAAAAAATATTTAAGTGCTATGAATGCCGCTGCAAATTTCGCATTTGCAAATAGACAAATGATAACTTATCTTGTTAGAAATGAATTTGAAAGATACTTCCCTAAATCTAAGATTGAAGTTTTATATGATGTCTGTCATAATATTGCAAAATTTGAAAAACATGTTATTGATGGAAAGAAGAAAAACATACTAATTATGAGAAAAGGAGCTACAAGAAGTTTTCCTAAAAAACCGATTTTAATACCTGGAAGTATGGGAACATCAAGTTATGTTCTTGTTGGAACTAAAAAAGCAGAAGATATTAGTTTTGCAAGTACTGCTCATGGAGCAGGAAGAGTTGAAAGTAGAACGAAAGCAAGAGAAAAAATTAATCCACATAAAGTTATAAGAAGTTTAGAAAAAAAAGGAATTTTGTTGAAGGCAAGAAGTTATAAGGGTATTGCTGAAGAAGCACCAGAAGTTTATAAAAATGTTGATGAAGTTGTTGAAATAAGTGATAAAATTGGTATAGGGAAGAAGGTTGCTAAATTAAAGCCAATTGCTGTTATTAAAGGATAAATAAGATATAGAAGAATATTTATAAACTTAATTTTATATTGAATAATATGAAAAGGGGTTTAGTGATATTTGCAATTTTATCATTGATTTTTATTAGTTCAGTTAGTGCACAGGCATATACATATATAACTCCATCATTAGATACATGTAGTAGTATAAATAGTAATTATCCTCAGTATTCTTGTAATAAAGTAATAGATGGTAGTACAGGAACACAAAGTCTTTGGTTTAGTGCAAATGGATGGCCTCAATGGATTTATTTTGATATTGGATCTCTGAAAAATATAAATGGCGCAAGGATTTATCCTAATGTGGACTATAATACACAAATAAGAATTCAAACATCTTCAGATGCCATTACATGGGCTACTGTTTTGGACCCTTGGGTACCGATTGTTGCAACTTGGAATACAGTATCATTTTCACCAGTTCAAGCCCGGTATTTAAGAATTTATGGATACTCCGGAGCAGCTAGCTATAATTCACTCACACTTTACGAAGCCCAACTTTCTGTACAAACTATTTGTACTCCTCAAACTTGCTCTGGATTAGGAAAACAATGTGGTGCGTGGAGTGATGGATGTGGTGGAACTTTAAGTTGTGGAAGTTGTACAAGTGGAAATATGTGTGATGTTGCTGGACAGTGTGTTGCTGCTCCTGTTGGATCAAATATATGTAATTCTCCTGAAGATATTATAATGACTCTTTTTAGTCAAAAAGATTCTCATGGAGCTTTATGGAATGACTTAAATTATCTTTATGATATTTGTTATAGTCAAGTTTTTGGAACAGCATATTTAGGAACTAACACTCATTCATGTACAGCTAGTAATAAAGAATTATGGCTCTCTGGAACTACAAATGCTCATGCGGCTACAATACAAAGTTCTATTTATAATACTCCTATTTGTTATGGAGATTTAGTTTGTACAGTGGAGAATATTGGAAGTGGAACAAGTTGTAATAATGCTAATGAAAAAATAGTTGCAAGATTATTTAGTATGTCTAATTCACATATTTCTGATAAGATTGATACAACTTATCCTTATGCTATTTGTTGCAGTTCTGCTAATCCTGCTAGTGGAGGTACGTGCTTTGATGGTATACAAAATCAGGATGAAACTGGTATTGACATTGGTGGAGTATGTAGTCATGGAATTCCAGGTACTATTTCTCAAGCTAAATGGAAAAATATGATTGATGTTGATATAACTAATGCTGATCTCAAAGATAGAGTGAAATTAGCGGTGGTTGGAGCGGATTTGACTAATCAAGCTGTTGAATATCAAGTTTTTAAATCAGTTGCGTTTTGGTTTGACTCAAAAGTTTCGACTTCTTCAACAAATGGATTTACAACTTGGAAAGCTGGAGATGATGGTGCTGGAGGATTTTTTTCTGGAACTTATTATTTTAAAGTTAGAGTTGTAGGAACAACTAGTTGGGTTACAAGTGGAAATTTAGTTGTTTCTGCAACTGAAGTTAATACTGGCCCCTTTGCTGATATTCTAACTCCAGCTGATAAAGCAATATTTTATGTTGGACAGCCAGTAAGCTTCACTCAAAATAGCTATGATCCAGACGATAATTTTGATTATTTCTGGGATATTAGTGATGGAGAAGCTTTAACTGGAAATAATGTTAATAATAATAGTTATTATTTCTCTCACACTTATTCTACTACTGGACAGAAAGATATTAAACTAAAAGTTATAGATGAAAGAGGAAAAATAGCAATTGATAAAGTATCTATATTGATTGTTGATCCTAATGCAAATAGATATTATACCTTTGCAAATATAAAATCTCCATTAAATGATCAGGATTTTTTTATAAAAAATATTCCATTAGATGCAACGGATAGTTATGCTGTTCAAGTTGTACCTGGACCTACTTCTGTAAACTGTATAGCAGGAAATTGTCCTTCAACAACTTTAGGAAGTCCAAAACCATATACAGGTTTACAATTTTCTTGGATATTTGATGATACTACCGGTTTTACAGCATCTGGAATGAATCCAACAGTTTCTTTTCCTCAACCAGGAACTCATAAAGCTAAATTGACTGCCACCTATACTCCTCAAAATGCAATAAGTACAACTGAAACTAAGTTTAATATTTTTTTAAGTAGTTCTAGTTCTTATTGTTCTATAGAAGATGGAAATAGTTATTGGTATGAGACTAGTGGAGGAATAGGAAGTATAAACCCTAGTGTTAATGATTGTAATAGAGCAGGTATTGGAGTGTGTTGTCCTTCTAATTTACCTATTTGTGATGTTACAACGGGAAAGTGTACTGCAGGACCTAATTTCTGTGCTGACTATGCTCAGCCAGATTGTAATAGTGTTAATCTTGCTCCTCAAGATTTGGCAAACATAAAAACACAGTACGGTGTTGATTGTGGTGATAGTACAAAGAATTATGGAACAGGGTGTTATGAATATGTTATTTGTAGTTGTAAATGGAATACTGGAACAACAAAATGTGAAGCTAATGTGGATCATAAAATAGGGAAAGATGGAGTTGACTTTCCAGATGCTGCTACAGCACAATCTCAATGTGTAACAATTAATGCTCCTATAGGAACTTGTAAGTTTAATGACAATTTAGTTGATGAATGTGCTATTAATGGATACATCACAAAAACATCGACAACAACTTGGTCTGGAACTCCTGCAAGCAAACCTGCATATTGTGTGGATGGTGTTGAACAAGTGCCATGTGAAGATGTTGTTAAACTAAACTTTTTCGGAATAACTCAATTTATATTAGCTTTGATTAGCATTTGTTTTATTTATTTAATTATCAAAAAAAGATGAAAAAAATAATATTAACATTTTTATTAATAATGATTTCATTTAATCTAGTTAGTGCTAGTTTTACTTTAGGTAATAATAGTAATATAGATACAACTTATAGTCCTGGCGCTTTATTGACCGGTTATTTGAATATTAGTTTTAATAATGAACCAACAAATAGTTTGTTTTCTTCTAGTTTGGGGAATATAAGTTTAATTGATTTGTTCAAAAATAATTCTATTACACCTAACTGTAATACTAATAATTGTTTAGATGGATATGTTGGGAAAAATCCTGCTAGTAGTAAGAGTTTTCATTTAAATTATGGAGAGGAAAAAGTAATTTCTTTAGGTATAACAACTAACTCTGTTATTAGTTCTATAAATGATTTAAGTCTTACAATAAATGCCGTTAATAATCAAACTTGTTTAAATCCGTTAGAAATAGATGTTTTGGCCGACGGAGTAATTGATTGGAGGTCTGACAGATATAGTAACAGTTTTTCTTGTGTTTACCAGGCTGGAACTGGATGTTTTGAATCTGGAGCTAGTTTATCTCCAGCCATTATCGATGATAATCAGCCTTATTGTGAAAAGATGAATTTAATACAAAATAATAAATTTAGAATCGGAGCTTGGGTTAAAAAGAATACTAATTCAACAACTTGGCATAATGGTTTATTAAAAATGTATTTGTATGATTTAAGTGGAAATCAACTAAGTGGTTGTGATTTACCTCAGCCAAGTGCAAGTGGAGGAGAAGTAACTTGTGATGTAAATTATACTAATAATGCGATAAGTGAATATTATGTTTGTTTAAAGGGAGAAGATAATTCTAATCTTGTTGGTTATGAAACTGAAATAGAAGATAATAATGCTTGTGGATTTTATGGATATCCTGGAAGTCAAACTGAAAATCATGATTATTATATTTCTGCAAAGGCAGCCAAATATGATAATATAGGAACTTTTAGTTTTAATAAAGATGAATATGCTAAACAAAATAATGCTAACGATTTAACTCAATATGTATATGATAATCTTGCTTTTAATAATTGTTCAGCTGGATGCAGTATTCCTATTAAGTTTAAAGCTAAACAAAATCTAGATATAACTCTATCAAATGCGAAGGTAGATTATTCTTCTGGTGCTGGTCCTGGAGTAAGTAATTTAATCTATGATACTAGTCTTGATAAAGCTAAATTAACAAGTGGTTTTTTACAATTAGGAATTAACGCGGCTAAGATGAAAGCTCCTTCCAGTTTTGGAACTTATAATATTGCTTTTTATCTTAATAATACAGAAATATTAGAAAAGAAAATAACTGTTATTGGGATTCCAAATATAAAGAACATTATTCCTACATCTGTACCTGCCTTGGTTCCTGTTACATTTGTTGCTAATTTGGAGAATACAACTATTAGTAATTATAGTTATTATTGGGATTTTGGAGACGGCAATACGGGATCTTCAACAGCAAATAAAATAGAACATTCTTATACAAATATAGGTACATATCAGTTAAAACTAACTGTTAAAAATAATCTAGGTAATGCTAGTAAAACAGTTAATGTTAGCGTGGTTTCTCCTAAACAAGCTATTAATGATACTATAATTCAATACAAAGCTGATTTAATAAATCTTAAAAACCAGATTGATAGTTTAGATGCCTTTACAAAGAAGAATATTGAAAATGTTATAAATGTGGATAATCTTACCAACGAATTAAATCAGCAAGAACAAAATTATAATAATGCTAGTTCAGATGATGAATATATTACCATTATGAATAATTTGCTGACATTAGATATACCTCAAAATGTAAAATCTCAACAAAATAATAAATTAGTTTTCTTTCAAAGCCCTTCTCAAATAAACTTAAATGCGTTAGAAGTTTTAGGAGCTGGCTCTATTGATGAAACAGAAGATAAATATGCTAGTTCCATAAATTTATGGCTTAAAAATAACATGAGAATTAATTTAAATTCTAAAACTTATTTTTTGACTTATAGAAATAAAGACAATGCTAACTTATTCACGGATTTAAATCTTGAATTTATTCCAAATAGTACTGTTAGTAATTTTTACATAGGAATTAATGGAGATCCTAAATTAGTTAAGTTTAATGGAGATTATAATACTAAAGATGTAGACACTAGTGTTGTTGGAGTAATACTTCCTGAAATAAGTCAGACTCAAAATATAGAATTTTTGTATCCAGGGAGAGTTGATATTGCTAACGTTCCAGTTTTTGTTTCTCCTGAATTTAAGAATCTAGAATTTGGATTTGATGCAAGTGTTTGTAATAGTAATAATATATGTGAAGCTGCTAATGGAGAAAATTATACAAATTGTAGAATTGACTGTAAACCATGGAAGATAACTTTATTTTTGCTAATAATATTATTTGTTGGCGCTTTTGTAATTTATATTATAATGCAAGAATGGTATAAGAGGAGATATGAATCTCATTTGTTTAAAAATAAAACTGATTTGTTTAATTTGATTAATTTTATGAATAATTCTTTAAATCAAGGATTAAGTAAGGAGGAAATATTCTCTAAATTAGAGGAAAAAGGATGGGATAGAGAGAAATTAAGTTATGTCTGGAACAAATTAAATGGAAGAAGAACTGGAATGTGGGAAATACCTTTATTTAAGTGGATTGAAAATAGGAAGGTTAAAGAAGAAATAGAAAAGAGAAGAGGAAAACCGGTTTATGTTCCAAATTATATAGATAGAGACGTAAATAATTATAAAGGATAAATACTGAAAATAAAAATGAAGATATTGACAAATTTTAGAAAGAGGATACTACAGTTATTTTTTAAGAAACATAAAGATATTTCAATAGGTTTTTATGGACCACCTAATTCTGGTAAGACCAGTTTAGCTAATAGAATTTGTAAAGATTGGACTGGAGAGGAGATAGGAACTGTGAGTAATATTCCTCATGAAACAAGAAACGTGCAGTTTAAAGAAGAAGTTGAGATAAAGTATAAAGAAAAAAGTTTGAAATTTAAGTTAATAGATACTCCCGGAATTGCTACTAAAATAGATTATGAAGATTTCATGAAAATGAGAATGAAAAAGAGAGAAGCTCAAAAAAGAGCTAAAGAAGCTACACAAGGAATTGTTGAAGCTATTAAATGGTTAGATGATGTTGATGCTGTTGTTGTAGTTGTCGATGCAACTAAGAACCCTTATACACAAGTTAATATAACAATTGTTGGAAATTTAGTAGCCAGAAAGATTCCGGTATTAGTTGTTGCTAATAAAATTGATTTGAGAAAATCAGATCTAAAAAAGGTTGAAGCTGCCTTTCCTGAATATGAAGTAGTTGGAATATCAGCAAGAACTGGAAAAAATATGGATGAGTTTTACGAATCTTTATTCAAGCTTGCGAAGAAAACTTAAGGGAGGAAAATAAAAAGAAAATATATAGATGTAAAACTGATGATCCAATATCGGTAGTCTATAAAATCATAAGCGGCTCAAAGTGATCTCATTAACACTAAAGCTCTCAATAACCTATAATGATATTGAACATTATCGATAATAAAGTTAGAGGTTAAATACATAAATAGGTTAAATGTTGTTAAAATAACATTTAAATATATATAATGCAAAACATATAAAAGAGAAGATGGTTAAGAAAAAAAATAAAGGACTGACATTGCAATTTATACCTTATTCGGAGATCTCTAATTTAGAAAGTGTTGATAGAATTAAGAAATTGTTGAAGATAATATTGAGTAATAAAGTTGTTATTCTTCAAGGAAGGTTAAAGCCTGAAGAAGAAACTAGATTAATAGAAGATACTATGATAATGATTGACAATATTAAAGGGTTTAAGGGAGTTGAATTGTCTGTTATTGCCTCTGATACAGAAGGTAAGAGTATATTTGATAAACTTAAATCTGGTGTTGCCAAGGCATTAATTGGACAGCAAGATGCCCTAACAATAATAGGGCCTGCTAGTGTTGTTAAGGAAATGAGAAAAGATCCTAAAAAACTAGAAGTTATGATGAAGTGATTAGTTTTTTAGTAATGATAATAAAGTATATATATTATTAATAATTAGGGTTATATGAAAAATTCTAAAGAAATAAAAGAACAAAAAGTTATCCGATTGGAATCTTCGATAAAGGAAGATATCAAATGGGGATTATATGATAAGAAGTTAAAAAAATTAAAATCCTACTAGTTCTATCTTATGCTTCATTCTGCGTAAAAGTCTATAGCAACGTAAACAAACTCCTTTTGCATATATCAGGTCTTTCCTTCTACATGTTGGGCATATTCTGACTTTAGTCTCTTCCTCACTAAAAGTAAGAACGTTTTGTTTCTTATTGCCGGAATTGAACCAGCATTCGTCACATAGCTTTGCTCTGCTTCTGTGAGGTTTTATAAAAACCTTTTCGCATCTTGTACATATTGGCATTTTTCCTCCTTTCTGAAAATGCTAAAACTAACATTAAAGACATAGAACAAGCTATCCTTAAAACATAAAAGAGATTGGTAAAAATAGGGGTAATGTAAGAAGGATAGCGTTGATCTGACTATCCAATAATGATAGAAATTAGCATGAATTTCTTATTTAACTTTACGTTTGATGAATTTGATACCATTTTTTTGATATTTATTGCACGAAAACAGAATATATAAATGTTTGCTTGTTATTTGAAAAATTTATTAATAATTATTATAATGTTAAAAGTAATATATCAAATATAAAATAAGATATTGTTAAGCTAAATGCTTTCAATAATTATAATTTTTTAACTATAAAAATTTTTATTTCCCAAAGAAATAATCAAAGAATCTATTATCAACTTGTATAACTCCTCCAGTAATCCTTGCGCCTCCATCTCCTCCACTGCTGCCCGAACTTTCTCCACCAGATCTTGTGCTTCCTTCTCCAATACCTTTGGAACTAAATTCTTCTTTATGCTCCTCAGATCCTTGTGGTGGACTAAATCCTTCTCTGTTTGGTGGCTGCTGTCCTTCAAGAGATCTACCAAAATTTTCTCTCTCTTCCTTAGATCTCTTCCATTCCTCCTCAGTTAATTCTCTTCCATTAAATCCCTCTGGTTTTCCAAATCTCTCTTCTCTTCTCTGATCAAAATTATATTCTCTTTGCTCCCCTGCTCTGCATGTACATTGCCCATTTGTGAAATCCCATGCTTCTTGTTTAGATAAACAAGATTCAGCGCATTGCCTTTCTCTGTCTTTTGTCTCTCTATATCTCTCATCAAAATTCCTAACACCTTGTATTGCTCCATCATAACACTTTAATCTTTCTTCTGAATCTTGTAACTCTTTGCAATTTCCACCAAAACCTCCTTGTTCAAATTTCCCTTGCCCTTCTTCTCCACGCAATCCCTTCATTATCTCCTCACATTTTTTATGATCATTTCTGTTCTCTCCAGTTAATCCGGCTGTAACACATTCTTCAGGTGCATTTGTCTTAAACATCAATTTCCCACACTCTTTCGGATCTTTTAATCCAGCCGTAATACATTCTTCAGGTGCATTTGTCTTAAACATTATTTCCTCGCATTTCTCTCTAGCTTCTCTTTCATTAGTAACAATTATCTCTCCTTTTTCCAAAGCTGTAACACATTCTTCAGGTGCATTTAATTTAAACATAATTTTAAAACAACTTTCTCTGTCGGTCGCTCCTGCGTCTTTGCATTCTTTTGGTATATGCAAATCAAACCTTTCATTTCCAACGTTATTCTCCAACTCATCCATAATATCCTGCAAATGCGGAGGTAACTCGGGCATCTTTAAATTGTCCATCTCCTTGCAAGCCTTTTCATCTCCTTTAATCTCACATGCAGTAGCTAATGGTGCAGCAATAGAACATGCACTAGCAAAATCAGGAAAAGGTATTTCCTCGCATTTACATTGCTGTCCTGCTGTTCTGAAGCACTCAGACATTATCTCCCCAAATTTTTTTGCCTCTACTCTTTGCTCTGCAGTTAATTTCTTATCAAGCTTTTTCTGCCAGTTAGGAGTATCACCATCTACTCTGCATACTCTGCTATATTCTAAAGGATCCAAATTACTTAATTGCTCACAAAGGTCTTTAATTTTTCCAGCAATCTCGACAGCAGTAACAATTCTTCCTTCTTTATTCAAAACTTCATCAACAAACTTTCCTCTATCATCTTCAGGAATCTTATCCTCAATTTCTCTTAACGTATTTCTTATCGCTGCAGCACTTCTCCTTGCCTCATCTCTTTTTGAAGGATCAGCCTCTTTTTCAAGTTTATCAGCATACCCGTTATACCTCTCAAGAGCAACTCTGGCCTCTTCAATCTTCCCCTCATTAATCATCGCCTTAATTTCAGCAATCTTTTTTTCTCTATTCTCTAAATCTCCTCTGAACTTGCTTAATATATTGTCTTCAACAAAATAAAAAGCGCTATCTGGTGTAATTCCAGCACCCGATTCAAGCTGTGCATCTTTATATTCCTCTTCAACGTTTTTAATCTGTTCTCCGTCAATAACTCCTATTTCAGTAGTCCCATTATCTCCAACAGTTCCAGCTTCTTGCGCATAAGTAAAAGCAGTCAAGCTAATAATCAATAATAAAGTTAATAAAATAAACACCCTTCTCTTTAACATATATGTTTTAAATTTTTTAAATATTTAAATCTTTCTCTGGAAAGATTTAAGTATTTAGAGAGATTAAAATCATTAATGCCACACCAATGTACAAAATGTTCTAAAATTTATCCTGATGCTTCTAAAGAATTATTAGAAGGATGCAGTTGTGGAAGTAAATTTTTTTATTATATTAAACAAGAAAAACTTGATATGATGAGAAGTGAAATTCATCAAATTGTTAATGAATTAAATAAAGCTGATAAAGTGCAAATTGAAAAAGATATTAGAGAATTAACTGGAATTGAGGATGAGGATCAGCCTGTAATATTAGATTTAGAATCTGTTAGAGTTATCAAACCCGGAACTTTTGAAATAGATATTGTAAATCTTTTTAATAAGAGAAGACCTTTAATTTATAAGTTAGAAGAGGGGAAATATATTATAGATCTTAGCAGTTCTTTTAAAGCAGATGATGTTAAAGACAAGATTAAAGATCCTGATGCACAAACACAATGAAGGTTTATTTAAAAAATATAAAAATTGATAGAGGATGTTTCTCTTCAGAAAAAGCAGTTATTTATACAGATTATAACGATAAAGTTATGAGTGGATTTTTTGGCGACGATTATATAAAAGATGGTGGTTTGGAAGTTAGTGTTATAGATATGGAAGAAGATTGGGCTTTTGTTACACCAAAGGGCGGATATTTTTTAGAATACGATAGTGGTATTGGTGTAAGAGTAAGTGATTTATATAATGAAAAAGGAGAACTAATTTCTACTAAGAGTTTAGATGGATCTGTTAAATAACCTTTATATAACAAATTGTTTTTGTTAATATATGAAAATAAATGATATATTAAAAGAGCAACTTTTGAAAATAAAGCCTGAAAAGGAAGACTATGATTTAATTAAAGATACAGCAAAAAGAGTTGTTTTTGATTTGAAAACCCAGTTAAAGAAAAAAAAGATAAATGCTGAAGTATTTATTGGAGGAAGCTTAGCTAAAGATACCCTAATAAAAAAGAAAAAATATGATGTTGATATTTTTGTAAGATTTGATAAAAAATATTCT
>OBEQ010712156.1_pt1 | contig 36129 bp, 21 predicted proteins | sample 1670901 | NCBI WGS metagenome assembly OBEQ01 (sample SAMEA104232315, study PRJEB22302) | groundwater metagenome | biome: forest; feature: aquifer; material: groundwater | place: USA | collected 2011-08-07 | depth 5.4 m | reverse complement strand
CGCCCGCGGCGCTGGCCCTGCTGCGCCCGCTGCTCGGCCTCGCCAGCGAGGACGCCGCGCGCGAGATCAGCCCACGCGTGCGCGCGGCCGCCGTGGCCGCCGCCTGCCGCGCGGCCACCGCCACACCGGCGCGCGCGCCCGAGGTCCTCGAGCTGCTGCTCGCGCTGCTCGCGCGCGAGACCGAGATCTTGCCGCTCACGGTGGCCTGCGAGGACGCCGCCGCGCTCGCCCTGGCCGTCCCCGAGGCGCGCACCGAGCCGCTGCTCGCCGCCCTGGTCACGCTCAGCGCACGCGCCGGCCTGCCGCCCGCCGCGCACGAAGCCGCCGCCGCCGCCGCCGAGGTGGTCTTCCGCGCGCTGCACCCCGAGCGGCACGCCTGGACCGTCTACCTGGCCCAGGCGGCGCGGCGCATCTCGCCCGGACGCGCGCGCACCGTGTCGCTGCGCAAGCGGCCCGCGGCGCTGCCGCCCCTGCCCGACGATCCCAGCTTCCTCGGCCGCATCCTCGCCGATCTGTCGCGGCGCGACTTCGCGCTCGCGGTCACGCGCCGCGGCGACTCGCTGATCCTGCGCCGCGGCGATCGCTTCCGCCGCCGTCTGTGGCGCATCCTGCACGAGCTCGGCTCGCTGGCGCCCAACAAGCGGCAGGCCTTCCTGCACACGGTCGGGCGCATCCCGCGCGGCGAGCTGCGCGCGCCGCCCGGCGGCCTGGAAGAGATCACCGCCACGGTGGTCCCGGGCGAGCGCGTCTTCGTGGCCCAGGAGGGCGGCTGGGGCCGTCACCTGCCCACCGTCGACGACTTCCTCGACCTGCCGCTCCTGTCCGCCGACCCGGTGCGCATCTTCTCCAGCCACGGCACGACCACGATCCGCCCGCCCGCGTCGTTCACGGCGCGCGCGCGCGCGCGCCTGGGCATCTCGCGCCGCTACGCCGAGCTGGCCGCGTTGCGCACCTTCTCGCTCGCCGGCAGCGAGGCGCGCGAGCGCCTGCGCTTCGTCGACGAGCTGCGCCAGAGCTTCGGCATCGTCACCGAGTTCGAGCGCCACACCTACGACGCGACCGAGGCGCGCCTGCCCGCACACCTGGCCAGCTTGTTCAGCGCGCCCGTGGCCACGCCGGTCACGCCCATCGCGCCCGCGCCGCCCGCCGTCCAGACCGCGGCGCTGCCCATCTCGCAGGCGCTCGCGCTCGCCCCGGGCGGCTCGGCCTTCCTCGGCCAGGCGCGCGACTGGCTCGAGCAGCACGGCTACTACTTCCTGTCGCTGGAGGAGAACAGCCAGCTGGCGCTGGTGCTCTTCCTGGCCGGCTTCACCGCGCTGTTCTTCCTGGAAGCATTCTGGAAGCGCCGCCGCATCGAGCGCGCGCGCCAGCGCATCCCGCTCACCATCGGCGGCTGGGGCACGCGCGGCAAGTCGGGCACCGAGCGGCTCAAGGCGGCGGTCTTCCACGGCCTGGGCTACGAGGTCTTCGTCAAGACCACCGGCTGCGAGGCCATGCTCATCCACTCGGTGCCCGACGAGCCGGCGCACGAGGTGTTCATCTTCAGGTCCTACGACAAGTCGTCGATCTGGGAGCAGCGCGACATGCTCGAGCTGGCCGCCGACCTCGACTCGGAGGTCTACCTGTGGGAGTGCATGGCGCTCAACCCGCAGTTCGTCGAGCTCATGCAGCGCGAGTGGATGCGCGACGACCTGGTCACCCTGACCAACGCCTTCCCCGACCACGAGGACATCCAGGGCCCGGCGGGCGTGAACGTGGCCGAGTGCATCTCGTCGTTCATCCCTTACGACTCGACGCTGGTGACCAGCGAGGTCAATTTCTTGCCGCTCTTCGCCGAGCGCTGCAAGGAGCGCGGCACCCGCCTGCACGCGGTGTCCACGCGCGACGCCGACCTCATCGCCGACGACGTGCTGGCGCTCTTCCCCTACAACGAGCACCCGCGCAACATCGCGCTGGTCGCGCGCGTGGGTGCGCAGTTCGGCATCGACCGCCACCTGGCCATCGCCACCATGGCCGAGCACGTGGTGCCCGATCTGGGCGTGCTCAAGGCCTACCCGGCCGCGCGCGTGCGCGGGCGCGTGCTGCGCTTCATGAACGGCATGTCGGCCAACGAGCGCACCGGCTTCCTCAACAACTGGCAGCGCATGGGGCTCAACACCAAGGACCTGGTGGGCGCGCCCGGCGAGACGGTCGTGACCGTGGTCAACAACCGCTGGGACCGGGTCAGCCGCTCGGAGGTGTTCGCGCGCATCCTGGTCGAGGACGCGGTCGCCGACGCGCACGTGCTCATCGGGACCAACCTGCGCGGCCTGCGCAGCTTCGTCGACGAGGCGCTGGCGCGTCACCTGCCCCAGCTCGAGGTCGTGGTCGCCGACGATCTGCGCGCGGGCTCGCAGCAGCCGATCGCGCGGCTCGCGCACCAGCTGGGCAGGCTGCGCGTGCCCACGCCCGAGCCGGAGCAGGTGCTGACGCGCGTCGCGCTCTACGCCGCGGGTGCCGGCCTGGAGGTCGCGCGCGATCTGGCGCCGCTCGTGCGCGAGCTGTGCACGCCCGCGGCGGACGCGCCCACCGGGCTCGCCGAGGTGAGCCGCGAGGTGAGCGCGCGCCTGGCGCCGCTCCTCGACGAGGCGCTGGTCCACCATCCACGCGCCGGCGCGGCCGCGGCCACGCCGCCCGAGGTCCTCGACGCGCCCACGCGCGAGGACGTGATCGCGCACGTGCTGCGGCAGTGCGCGCGCATCGTGGTGCACGCGCGCCTGCGCGCGCGGCTCGAGGCCTTGCTCGCCCACGGCGCCGCCAGCGACGCCGCCGCGCTGGCCGCCTACCACACGCTCTTCCGCAGCGCCTACCGCGAGCTCTTCCACGAGCAACTGGTCGTGGTCAGCGACGCCGCCGAGACCGGCGATCAGATCATCGATCGCTGCGCGCGCGCCGTCCCTCCCGGTACCAGCATCAGCGTCATGGGCATCCAGAACATCAAGGGCACCGGCCTCGACTTCGTCTACCGCTGGCAGGCGCTCGACGAGACCACGGCACGCCTCGCCGTCGTGGCTGACGCGGCGGCCACGCCCGAGCAGCGCCTGGCCGCGCTGCGCGAGCTGGAGTCCTTCGAGGACTACGGCCTGGTCGACGCGGGTGCGGTGGTCGCGGCGCTGTCAGCGCGTGCCAGCTCGAGCGTCGCGCTCGACGCGGCCGAGCAGGCCCAGCAGGAGCGTACCCTGGTGGCCGTGCGCACCCTCCACGAGGCCCGTCGGCGCGCGCTCGGTCAGGCGGCGCGCAAGGACGTCTGGTCGCAGCTGTGCGCACGCGTCGAGGCCTGGCTGGATCCGCTCGACAGCATGCGGCGCTACCGGCGCGCCCGCCAGGTGATGCGCGATCTGGTCGCGCACCGCATCTCGCACGCGCGCGCCGCCAAGGAGATGCGCTCGCTCTACGACCGGCAGAAGGGCGGCTGGCTGGAGGAGGCGCTGCGCGGCAGCGGACGAGGCGCGAGTGACGCGGCCTAGGTCTCTGCTCGCGCTCCTGCTGAGCGCCGGCGTGGGCGCGTGCGGACCGGGCACGTTCACGGGCGCGTCGTTCGACGGCGGCGGTCCCGCCGATGCCGACGCTGCCGTGGGCGCCGATGCCGGCGCCGATGCCACGCCGCGCGACTTCCCCGATCCCGTGCTCACCGAGGACGGCCCCATCCATGGCAGCGACGACAGCGCCGCCGGCTTGCACATCTACCTGGGCATTCCCTACGCCGCGCCGCCCGTGGGCGAGCTGCGCTTCCACGATCCCGAGCCGGCGCCCGCGTGGACCACGGTGCGCGACGCGACCCAGCTGGGCTACTTCTGTCCCCAGCTCGACACCAGCTGGGGCCCCGCGCCCGCGGCGTCGAAGCAGAGCGAGGACTGCCTGACGCTCAACGTGTGGACACCGGCCCGCTACCAGAACGACACGCTGCCGGTCATGGTCTACATCCACGGCGGCTCGTTCGTGGGCGGCGGCAGCGGCTACCCGGCCTACGACGGCGCGCGGCTGGCCGCGGAGGGCCACGTGGTCGTGGTCACCATCAACTACCGGCTCGGTCCGCTCGGCTTCCTGGCCCACTCGGCCATGACGGCCGAGTCCACGCACGCGAGCTCGGGCAACTTCGGCATCCTGGATCAGCTGCGTGCGCTCGCCTGGGTGCAGGCCAACGTGGCCAGCTTCGGCGGCGATCGCGGGCGTGTGACCATCTTCGGCCACTCCGCGGGCGGCGCCAGCGTGTGCACGCTGTACGCGTCGCCGCTGGCCCAGGGCCTGTTCGCCCGCGCCATCATGCAGTCGGGCTTCTGCTCGGCCAACCCCGAGGATCTGGCACAGATGCAAGCGCTGGGCGACCAGGCGGCGACCGCGCTCGGCTGCGCCGCGGCCAGCGACGTGCTGGCGTGCATGCGCGCCGCGCCCGTGGTCAGCGTGCTGCACGCGCTCGCGCAGGGCGTGCAGCTCGAGGAAGGCGTGCACTACCGGCCCATCGTCGACGGCTACGTACTCGACCAGCCCAGCCCCGACGCGCTCGCCGCCGGCGAGGGCGCCGACGTGCCGTTCATGATCGGCACGGCCGCCGACGAGGGATCCATCTACGCCACCACGCTGGCCATCACCACGGTCGCGGGCTACCAGGCGTGGGTGAGCAGCAAGTGGCCGCACACCGGCCCGGAGATCCTGACCCTCTACCCCGCGGCGACCGACGCCGAGGTGCACGACGCGCTCACGCACCTCATCACCCACTGGCTGTACACCTGTCCGGCGCGGCGCATCGCCACCGACGTGGCGCAGCACGCGCCGGTGTGGCGCTACGAGTTCAGGCATGTGTCGTGGGACGCGGCGCAGCGTCACGTCGGTGCCTTCCATGGCGCCGAGCTGCCCTACGTGTTCCACCGCTTCAAGATGGACGCGAGCCACATGTGGAATGCCGACGACGAGTCGCTCGCCCACGCCATGATCCTGGCGTGGAGCCAGTTCGCCGCGACCGGCGACGCCACGCCGTGGGCGGAGTACGACCCGGCCAGCGATCCGTTCGAGGTGCTCGACTGGCCACTTGCCGCGGCCAGCGATCTCCATGGTTCAGAATGTGAACTATGGGATCGCCTGGTCCATTGAGAAATTGCCAGTCTGTGCATCACGGCGCGTAGATGCGATCGTATCGGCGTTGTCAGGCAATGCCTGATGGCGACCAGCATGGCCGTCTCCTATCGTGACTCCTTCGAGGAGGAGACGCATGAGGCTGACACGGCTGGTACTGCTGATCTCGATCGCGACTATCTCCTGTACGGGCGACGACACTCCCGGGTTGTCCAATCCGCTGGCATCGGGCGCCGACTTTGTCGCCATTCCCAGACACCTGTCTGCCGATGCGGCGGCCCGCCGGGCCGAGATGCGGGCCGCCCGCGCATTGCCGCCCGCTGACACAGAGGAAGATTTCTACGTCGCGGTCAAGCGCAGCCAGCTGAAGAGCCGCTGGTTCCTGTCCGCGTACCTGGAGCAGTACTTTCCCGGCTCGGTGACCTTCGGCGCGGCGCGCTCGCTCGGCACGCGTGTGATCACCTTCCGCGTCCAGAATGGCAAGCTGTTCGTCTTCGACGCCGGCGAGGGCAAGTCATCGAGTGACGTCTTCGATCCCGAGCTCATCGTCGAGGCCTACCCGCTGGTCGAGCACGACGACGACTTCGAGCACCTGCCCGGCTCGGGCGACTATGTGCTCTTCGATCCCGCCGCCGGGCTCGACCGCTTCAGCGTGGTCAGCGACTGGTTCGCGCCCATCAAGTGGTCGGGCGCCACGCACTTCCAGGTCGACCTGTCCTTCCTGCAGCACTTCCGCTCGCTGCCCGACGGCGTGCTGTTCGAGCAGGTCTTCACCGGCTACGCCGACAGCGTGCAGGCCTCCGGCCCGCAATGGGTCAATGCCTTCCAGGGCTCGGGCACGTTGTCGATCGCGCTGCGCAAGTACGCCGAGAGCCCGGGCTTCCGGCCCTTCCCCGCGCCCACGCCGGCATTCTACTTTCTCGACGAGCCGCACATCGAGCGCGACACCGGGTTGGTCAAGCAGGTGGCGATCCACTGGGACATCCATCCCGGCATGCGCCCGATCAAGTGGCTGATCTCGCCCGCGGTGGGCGACTACGTGGCGGCGCATCCCGAGCTGCAAGGCGCCGACATCGTGGGCTCGCTCGAGCGCGGCATCGAGAGCTGGAATGGCGCGTTCGGCTTCCCCGTGTTCGAGGTCGAGGTGGCCGCGCGCAGCACCCATTTCGGCGACGACGACAGGAACTACGTCATCTTCGATCCCGCACCCGGGCTCGGCTACGCCTACGCCAGCTGGCGCACCAACCCCAACACCGGCGAGATCCGTGGCGCCGACGTCTACTTCGGCAAGGAGTGGCTGAGCGTCACCGGCTTCACCGACGATCCTCCGCCCACGAGCGGCAACGCGCCGGGCGGCGGCGCGCCGGCCATCGCGGCGCACGAGCTGCCCGCGCTGACCTGGGGCGCGCTCGAGAGCGAGCCGCTGTGCGTGCGCTGGGCCGACGAGGGCCGCACCCTGGTGCCGGGCGGCGCCGGCGGTGACGATCAGCTGACGGTGAAGCAGAAGCTCGAGGCGTACATCGAGCAGATGATCGTGCACGAGGTCGGGCACACGCTCGGCCTGCGCCACAACTTCAAGGGCACGCTCACGCCGCCCACCGGCTCGGTCATGGATTACATGTACCAGGAGGAGCGCATCGCGGTGCACTCGCCCGGCCCGTACGACGTGGCGGCGGTGCGCTGGCTGTACGGCCTGAGCAGCGCCAAGCCGACGCAGCCATTCTGCAACGACGACGACGTGGGCAACGATCCCGATTGCCGCAAGTTCGACCGCGGCGCCGATCCGCTCGACAACTTCTGGAAGACGCTCTACGCGCGCATGCAGGGCTGGATGTTCACCATCAGCTTCCTCAACGACGACTATTTCGACTGGTACAGCGAGGGCCTGCTCGCCTACGCGCGCGCCGGCACCGGCAGCGTGCCCTTGCATGCCTACGACCTGGTCACCCAGGGTGCCCGCCCACCCATCACTGCCGCGCAGGCGGCCGATCCCAAGTACGCGGCCGCCGCCGATTACATCTCGTACTCGACCCTGCGCATGCTCTACGGCACCTACACGAGCAAGTACGCGGCCATCACCAGCGCACCCACGAATGCCGCGTTGCTCGCCGCCGTGCTCGCCGACGAGCGCGGCATCCTGCTCGATGTGGACGGCATTCGCGGCTTCCCCGCGCGCCGCCTGTGCGTCGATCTGCTCAAGCGCGCGCAGAACGTGGATTCGTACCAGGTGCTCATCGACGCGCGCGCCGCGCTGACCGCGCACCTGGCGGGCACGACGCTGAGCACGCTCGACCGTGCGCTGAGCGAGGATCTGCTGGCGCGCGTGCAGCAAGCGGTCGCGCCGTACTTCGAATAGGGAGTCCGTCGAGCCCGACCTCCGTGGCCGAGCTGGTGAGGCGCCTGATGAAGGTGGCCTGAAGTGTCCTGCCCTCCCATGGTTGGCGCGGTATCTTCGAATGGTCATTTCGAGCGGGGGATTCACGGACATGGCGACCTTCGTGCTGCTCCACGGCGCCGGAGATGTCGGTTGGTACTGGCACCTTCTGGAGGCCGAATTGCGCTCACGGGACCACGACGTGGTGGCCCCTGACCTGCCGTGCGAGGACGACTCCGCGGGCCTTGCCGAGTACGCTGACAACGTGGTCGAGGCGATCGGCGAGCGCAGGAACCTGGTCGTCGTGGGCCAATCGTTCGGCGCCTTCACCGCAGCGCTGGTGGCCGATCGACTCCCGGTCGAGGTGCTGGTCCTGCTGGCCGGGATGATCCCGTCTCCGGGCGAGGCCCCGAACGACTGGTGGGAGAACACCGGCTGCGGGAAGGCGGTGCGGGAGCAGGCCCGACGCGATGGCGGCAAGACCGGCAACCAGGACCCGTTGGTCACCTTCTACCACGATGTCCCGCGCGCCCTGGCCGAGCAGGCGTTGCGCAGAGGACGCTCGCAGTCGTCGACCCCCGGCTCGTCGCCGTGGCCGCTCGACCGGTGGCCGGACGTGCCGACCAGGTTCGTGCTGTGCAAGGATGACCGCTTCTTCCCCGCCGCCTTCTTGCGCCGGCTTGCGGCCGAGCGGCTGGGCATCACGCCCGACGAGATCCCGGGCGGCCACTGTGTCGCGCTCAGTCGCCCCGAGGAGCTGGCCGACCTCCTGGGGGGTTATCTGGCCGGTTAGAATGCCTATATCGAATTCACCATGTGAACTGGCATATGCAATGCGAGACAGACATTCGTGTAAAGAATGCGAAATGACCGCTGCCGAGCACCTCGTTGCTTGCATTTCCCGGATGGGGAGGGTAAGCGCAATCCATGAGGGTGAAATCTCGGTGGGCATTCTTCCTCTTTATCGCTTTCCTATTTCTACCGGCAGGATGCGGCACCACCGCGACCATGCGACCCGTCGACGCGGCCGCATCCGCCGACATGGGGCCCGGCGCCGACGGTGCAAGCACCGCCACCGAGCTCTTCGCGGCGCCCCAGGGCGCAGGATCCGCGTGCACGCTGGCGGCGCCCTGCAGCCTCACCGGCGCGCAGGCGCGCGCGCGCATGCTGCGGTCCTCGTTGACCGGCGATCTGATCGTGAACCTGCGCGGCGGCACCTACCGGCTGAGCAGCGCCTTCGCATTCGACCCGCGCGACTCGGGCGAAGCTGGCCACCGCATCATCTATCGGGCCTATCAGAGCGAGGTGCCGGTGCTGAGCGGCGCGCTGCAGATCACCGGCTTCACCCTCTTCGATGCGAGCAAGGGAATCTGGCGCGCCTCGCTGCCGAGCGGCACCGCGGGCCGCCAGCTGTTCGTCGATGGCGTGCGCGCCGAGCGGCCGCACACCTTGCGCGACAGCCTGCGCTTCACGCCGACCGCGCGCGGCCTGGCCACGATCGACGCCAACACGGCCCTGCGCGCCTGGAGCGCGCGCCCGGGCATCGAGGTCATGCAGGACAATGCCTGGAAGCACATGCGCTGCCAGGTGCAGCGCATCGAGGCGACCACTGACGTCACGCCGCTCCGGCACGACGACGGCTCCGCCTACCCGACACCGTCGAGCGCGGGCGTCACGCTGGTGATCGAGCCGCGCTGCTGGGCCAACAACATGACCGGGGTGCCGCACCCGGGCTACCCGTTCAATGGCTCGGGCCTGCCCGTGCTCGAGGGCGTGTCCACCATCGAGAACGTGTTCGAGCTGCTCACGCAGCCGGGGCAGTTCTATCTCGATGGCAGTGCGTCCTTGCTCTATTACATCCCGCGCAGCGGCGAGGATCTCGCCAGCGCCGACGTCGAGCTGCCCGTGGCCAGCGCGCTGCTCGACGTGAGCGGCACGCCCGGGCACCTCACGCCCGCCAACGACAACGACGGCCACGCCACCTACACCCCCGACTTCACCCGCTCGCCGGATCGCGGCATGGGCGATCTGCAGGACGACGCGCACATCACCAGCGCCGCGGGCGCGAGCGCCAGCTTCACCTTCACCGGCACCGGCGTCGACGTGCTGGGCGAGGTCAATGTCGACCACGGCAGCATGGACGTGACGGTCAAGAAGATGGCCACGGGCGAGCTGGTCAAGAGCGAGACCGTGTCGACCAGCGGCCCGGTGCGGCTGGCGCAGCAGGTCCTCTACGAGGTCAACGGCCTGGCCAGGGGCACCTACCAGATCACCCTCGAGAAGCACACCGCCGACGCGAGCTGGCTGTGCATCGACGCATTCGTGGTGCTGCCCGAGCCGCTCGTGCCGGTGCACGACCTCGCCTTCCGCGGCATCACCTTCGCCTACGCGACCTGGCTGTCGCAGGACGGCTACGTCGACAACCAGGCGGGCGTGCTGTGGGATCCGATCACGCACACGCCCACGCGAGTTCCCGGCGCGGTACGCGTCAGTCGCGGGCTGCGCATCGAGCTGGCCGACAATGCCTTCCTGCACATGGGCGGCGCCGCGCTCGAGCTGGCCGATGGCACGCACGACTCGAACGTGGTCGGCAATCGCTTCGACGACGTCTCCGCCGGCGCCGTGCTGGTGGGCGAGGTGGACGACTACTACCTGAACGATCGAATGACGACCGGTCCGGCGCGCATGACCTCAGGCATCACGGTCAAGAACAATGCCATTACCAATACCGGCATCGACTACCACGACACCGTGGCCCTGTGGGTCGGCCATGCGCGCAACTCCATGATTGCCCACAACGTGGTGGCGCACACCTCGTACACGGGCATCTCGCTCGGCTGGGGCTGGGGCTGGGTCGCTCCCTGCGAGCGACAGGCGCAGTCCAATACCACCACCTGTCGACGCGGCACCAACTACAACGGCGGCAATCAGATCCTGGCCAATCGCATCTATGACGTGATGCGCACGCTGGTCGACGGCGGCCCCATCTATACGCTGGGCGAGCAGGCGATCATCGACGGTGTCGCGCCCACCGTGGCCGGCAATGTGGTCAGCAACGCGGTCAGTTGCTTCCACATGATCTACCACGACGAGGGCAGCTCCTACTGGCACACCTCCAGCAACATCGTCTACGCCACCGGCTGCCACTGGCTGGGCATCTGGATGCCCACCGCCCATGACATCCGTGCCGGCGGCGAGGGCGCCAATTACACCGACAATCCGCAGTCGTTCTCCGATTATGGCAGCAACAACACCATCGCCAATGCGTTGCTCCTGCCGCTCGGCAACTGGCCACAAGCCGCGCGCGACATCGAGAGCCAGTCCGGCCTCGAGCCGGCCTACCGCAGGCTGCTCGCGCCCACGCGCACCATCAACGACGGCGATGCCGCCCTGCGCTACTCATCGGCGGGGGGAAACCCGCACTGGGGCACCGTCGACTTCCGCCCCTACGGTGACGTCGGCGACGACGTCCACTATGCCCAGGCCAACGGCGCCACCGTGCAGCTCACCTTCGTCGGCACCGGGGTGGAGATCCTGGGCGAGAAGAATGCCGATCAGGGCGCGGTCGAGATCTTCCTCGACGGCACGTCGAAGGGCATGGTCGACACCGGCGCCGCCACGCGTCTGGCCCAGCAGGTGATCTTCGCCGTGCACGGCCTGCCCTCGGGCACGCACACCATCGCGATGGTCAAGCGCGGCGGCCAGTACGCCACCGTGGACGCCTTCCGCCTCGACGCGCCCGTGTCACCCATCACGGGCGCCCCGTAGCTCAGGGCAGCGGCGTGGCCACGACGTCGATGACGCGCTCGCCCGCGCCCGGCGGGCAGATGAACTCGCCCCGTCCGGGCGCACGCGTCACCTCGACGCGCACGCCGTCGCAGCGCACCTCCCAGCCAGTCGCGTAGGCATCCGACATCGAGACCTCGTGAGGCAGGCCGCGCGTGCGGTCGGTCTCGCGCCAGCGGATGAGCAGGTGCCCGGGCTCGGGCCGCTCGATGGCGAGCAGGTCGCCGGCGATGGCGCGCGGGTACGGCCGCGCCACCACGTGCACCGTGGCGGCGCGCTCGACGCCGTCGTCGTCGAAGAGGCCCCAGCTGCCCCACTCGCGCGCCCACGCCGTGCTCGAGGCCAGCAGACGGTCCTGCAGCGCCAGCTCGGCGTCCATCCACTTGTTCCCGCGCGGCTCGGCCACGTTGCAGCCGTACTCGCCGATGAAGAGCGGAGTGCCCCACGACTCCGCCTCGCGCTCGGCCGACTCCATGCCCGGGCGCAGCGCCTCGGGATCCTCCGACGACCAGCCAGCGCCGCCGGCCATGTTGAACTGGCCCGAGTAGATGTGCGGCGCGTACGCGCCCGGCCCGCTCGACCACGGCTGCCAGGCCAGCGGCGCCTCGTCGGCCTGGTTGCGGAAGCCGTAGGGCTCGAAGAGCACCGGGGCGTCCTTGTCGAGGGCGTGCACGTGCTCGGCGAAGTGGACGTGGAAGGTGTCGAGCGCCTCCTGGTCGAAGATCACCGGCTCGTTGAACGCCTCCCAGCCGAGCACGCGCGGGTGGCCGAGGGTGCGGCGCACCATCTGCTCGACCGCGGCGAAGAAGGCGTCCTGCAGCGGCCGCCCGTCGGTGGCGAGGGCATTGGCGAAGAAGCTCAGGCCCGCGTCCACGACCTGCGGGGTGGTCCGGCGATCGTCGGAGCTGGGGCCCTCGAGCAGCATCGTGGGCGGCGGGACGATGGCCCACAGCGGCGCACCGTCCTCGCCGATCTCCTTCGAGTAGCCGTCCTGGTGCATGTCGACGACCACATAGAAGTGGTGCCGCGCCGCCAGCGCGAGCGTCTCGTCGAGCTTGGCCAGGAACGTGGCGCTGTACTGGCCCGGCTGGGGCTCGAGCGCGCTCCAGTTGACCGGCAGGCGGATCACATTGAAGCCGAGCTCCTCGAAGCGCTGCGCCTCCGGCTCGTTGAAGTCCACGTACTCGTAGTTGGCGCGCCGGCCGTCGTCGAAGCTGACGTCGAAGAGACCGTGCTTCTTGGCGTTGTAACCGCGCAGGAGCAGCTGCCGGCCCAGGCCGTCGCGGAAGGTTCGTCCCTCGACGTGGACCGCGAGCGGATCGGTGCGCGGCACGCCGGCCGGGGGTGGCGGGGGTGGCGTCTCGGTCGGAGGCGGCGCGTCGCATGCGGCGGCAAGGCAGGCGACGAAGAGTCCCGGGAAGCAGGTCTGGCGGGTGGCTCGACCGAACATGCACCTTAGTACCATGCGGGCGTTCTTCACGGCATGGGCTCCGCCCGCAGCCTCTCCGCCGGATGCGCGTCGAGCGCGTCACGCACGGCGGCGGCGGTCGGGCGCCGGGACGGATCGGCGAGCAGGCAGGCGTCGAAGAGCGCGCGCAGCGTGGCGGGCAGCGCGGGTGCGTCGAGCCGTGCCGGCTGGGCCGCCGGGCGCCCCGACAGCTGCGCCAGCACGGGCGGCTCGCCGAACGGCAGCGTACCGACGAGCAGCTCGTGTGCGATCACGCCCAGGCTCCACATGTCGGCGGCCGGCTGCGCCTCGCGCACGCCGTGGGTCAGCTCGGGGGCCATGTAGCGGGGCGTGCCCATGAACGCGCCCGGGTGCGTCAGGGGTGACTGGTTGGCGGGCGAGATGGTCGAGGCCGTGGGATCCAGGGCGCCCGCCGGCTCGCCCAGGCTGGCCAGGCCGAAGTCGGCGACCAGAGCGCGCGAACCGTCGACCAGCACGTTGGCCGGCTTGAGGTCACGATGGACGATGCCGCGCGCGTGCATCGCCGCGAGCGCGGAGGCGATCTGGCGCAGGATGGGCAGGGCCCAGGCCGCGTCGCCGTGGCGCGTCTTCTCGCTGGCAAGGGTCGAGCCGGCCACCAGCTCCATGACCAGGAACAGCATCCCCGACTGCGACACACCGACGTCGAGGACGGCGATCACGTTGGGGTGATCGAGCTGGGCGGCGATCTGCGCCTCGCGCGCGAAGCGTGCCAGGGCCACGCGATCGACCACCCCGGTCAGCACCTTGAGCGCCAGGTGTCGTCCGTCGGCGAGGCGCTCGACCTCGTGGACCTGTCCCATGCCGCCCTGGCCGACCCTGCGCACCACCCGGTAGCGCTCCTCGATCACCTCGCCCGGCTCGAGCGGCGTGGTCTTGCCCAGCGCGCCGCTCAGGCGCAGGAGCGCCTCGGAGAGCTGGCGCGATCGCTCGGCCACGTCGGCGCGCTCGCGCTCGCGCTCGATGGTCCGGCCCTGGGCCTCGATCACGCGCTCCTGGCGAAAGCTCTCGCGCGAGACGCGATCGAGCGCCGCGCACACGAACAGGCCGGTCACCACCGCATTCGCGGCCCCGATCGAGTAGATACCGAGCGTCGACGCGCTGAGGCGTCCCGACAGGAACCAGACGATCAACAGTCCCTGGTTCAGCGCGACGCAAGGAACCACTGCCGCGGCCGCCTGCAGCAGGTGCAGGCGCACCACGGTGAAGGCGAAGAAGACGATGGTGATGACGCCGACCATGGCCATCTCGGGCAGGCGGAAGCGGAACGCCAGCGCGACCGCCAGCACGCCGGCGACCACGATGTTGAGCATCATGCTGGGCAGCACCCAGCCGAGGAGCCGGCTGCGGTAGGTGGTCGCCAGGGAGGCGAGCAGGACCGGGATCATGAGCCCGAAGACCCACTCCGCCGCGGGCAGAATCACCACACCCCGCATGACCAGCATGCCCACCAGCAGGGCCGCAGTCCATGCGACGACGGCGGCGACCAGGCCCGAGCGCAGCAAGGGAATGGCCTTGCGCACGTGCCAGATCCGGTAATCGACCTCCGTCTCGGGGCGTGCGAAGCGCAGCCCCCCGCGCTGCAAGTCGAGCGCCGGCGAATCGGCGACCACGCGAGCCCCTTGTCTATCCTGACCTGGCAGTTGACCTGGCAATTGCCCTGGCATTTACGTCACCGTTTGCGGCATTCATCACACCAATGAACGCCATCACGAAGTTGTATGGCAACCGGCTTCGACCGCCATGGTACGCCGCATTCGACGACACATTCGTGTTCCCCGGCGCGATCGGAGGGACCACGAGCGGCCTGGCGCGTCTTGACCATAGCTGCGAGGGAGAGGGCTTTATGAGAATGACCAGATGTTTCCTGGTCGCAACGGTGGGGCTGATCGCATTTATTACGACGCAGCCCGCGTTTGCGCAAACCACGACCACGGGCGCCATCCAGGGCGTCGTTCGCGACAGCACCAGCGGTGACGGCATACCCGACGTCACGGTCGTGGTGACGTCGGCCCAGCTGCAGGGCACGATGTCGGAGATCACCGACGCCTCGGGCACGTACCTCATCACCAACCTGCCGCCCGGTACCTACGAGGTCGTCTTCTACCTGGGCGACATCAAGATCCGGCAGAACAACGTCACCGTCGGCATCGGCAAGGTGACGCCGGTGACCATCCGCATGGACCAGACGGCCATCGGCGGTGATGTCGTCAACATCACGGGCAAGGCGCCCAGCATCGACCAGGGCTCGACCAAGCAGGGCATCACCATCGGGCAGGACTACACCAGGAACATCCCGCTCGCCGGCCGCACCTTCGAGGGCACCCTCGGCGCGGTCGCCGGTTCGCAGAGCGACGGCGCGGGCGGTGTCTCCTTCTCCGGCTCCACCTCGGTGGAGAACAACTATGTGATCGACGGCATCAACACCACCGGCCTGAGCTACGGCACGGTCGGCTCGCCGCTCATCAACGACTTCATCCAGGAGACCGAGATCATCACCGGCGGTTACAACGCCGAGTTCGGCCGCTCCACCGGCGGCATCGTGAACGTCGTGACCAAGTCGGGCGGCAACGAGTTCCACGGCTCGGCCTTCGCCAACCTCCTGCCATTCCAGGGTAAATCGGATGTGCAGTGGACGGCCGGCTCGTCCCTGGCGTCGCGCACCCAGATGGAGTACCAGACTGACTTTGGCTTCGATCTGGGCGGACCCGTCATCAAGGACAAGGTGTGGTTCTACGTCGGCTTCGCGCCGATGATCAACTCGTACCACATCACGCGCTATGCCAGCACGCGTGTCGATCGCATGGTCAACGGTCACAACTATGCCGAAGATCCCGATGGCGACAACAAGGAGGGCACCTCGCCCGGACCGGGTCCGGACGGCCGGCCCTGCGAGCTGAGCGGCACGTGCGAATCGGACGGCAAGTCTGACGTCGACGAGAATGGCTTCCAGATCTTCGAGGAGATCAGCCGCAGGGAGTTCACCCAGACGTCGCAGCGCTACGTGTACACGGCCAAGGTCAACTTCGCGGTCAACCCGGATCACCAGGGTCAGATCTCGCTGCTCGGCTCGCCCTACTCGACACGCTGGACCCGCATCGTCGGCACCCCGCTGGAGAACGACTACGCGGAGAACTCCACCGACGCCGCGCTGAAGTGGAACTCCAAGTTCATGAACAACAAGAGCGAGCTCGACGTCGTGATCGGCTGGCACCACGCCAGCAAGCTCGACACGCCGCTCGACGAGGACATGTCCATCCAGCCCAACATCTCCATCCAGAACACCAACCTGGGCGCGATCGGCAACAACTCCGAAGCCCCCGAGGATCCGCGCGTCATCACCGCGTGCACCGAGGGCGATCCGCTCGTCCCCGACGCCTTCTCGAAGATCAGGAACTGCCCGGTCGGCGGGTACAGCATGGCCGGCCAGGGTTGGCTGACCAACCTCGCCGAGGATCGCTACACCGCCAAGGCGACGGTCACGCAGCGGGTCAGGGCCTTCGGTCACCATCAGTTCAAGGCCGGCCTCGATCTCGAGGATAACCACCTGCACGACTTCGGTGGCTACACCGGCGGCGTGGCGTTCGAGGGCCGCGACGGCGGCGCCACATGGATAGCGAAGCGCTACGTGCTCCTGACCCCGCCGGGCATCGATGAGCAGACGGTCGATTCGTGCGTCGAGGTCGGCGACGACGGCATGCGCCACGAGCATCCCTGCAACTACCGCAAGGAGTTCAACCGCAGCACCAACACCTTCAACTGGGCCGGCTTCGTGCAGGACAGCTGGCAGATCGTGCCCAACTTCACGGTCAACCTGGGCCTGCGCTACGAGGAGCAGCGTCTGCGCGCCGCGGAGGAGATCCAGCAGTACGTGGATCAGATCACCGGCAAGCCCATCGGCAAGAACACCCTGACCCTCGACGGCCTGGTCGCGCCGCGCGTGGGCATGCTCTACGACTGGACCAAGGAAGGCCGCTCGCGCATCTATGGCAGCTGGGGCCGCTTCTACGAGTCGATCCCCATGGACCTCAACAACCGCGCCTTCGGCGGCGAGACCAGCTACAACGCGACCTTCAGGGGCAAGGACAGCGACGGCTTCAGCAGCCAGTGCGGTCCGACCCCGCCGAACGAGGAGGTTCTGCCCTCTCTGCCCACGGGTTGCCCGACCGACCTGCGCCCGCGCCCGAACGGCATGAACGATGCCAGCAACACGCCCATGAGCAGCACGCTCATCGGCGGCGGTGACTCGAAGCTGGCCATCCCGGCCGGCATGGCGCTCATCATGCCCGGGCTGAAGGCGCAGTACATGGACGAGATCACCGTGGGCGTCGAGTACGAGCTGTTCGAGGACCTGCGCGTGGGCATGTCGTACCAGAACCGCTCGCTCGGACGCGTGATCGAGGACCTGTCCACCGACGGTGCCACCACCTACGTGCTGTCCAACCCGGGCGAGGACGCCGACACCGGCGACCTCGAGCGCCAGCTGGCCGGCCTCGCGCCCGACGACAAGCGGCGCGAGATCCTGCAGGGCCGCATCGACATGTTCAAGAAGGTGCACACCTTCGACAAGCCGCGGCGCGACTACAATGCCCTGCAGCTGACCGCGTTCAAGCGCTTCTCCAACAGCTTCTTCGCGCAGGCCTCGTACACCTACTCCAAGCTGCAGGGTAACTATCCGGGTCTGTACGCTGCCGACAACAACCAGCTGGATCCCAACCTGACCTCGCAGTACGACCTCATCGAGCTGCTCGCCAACCGCGACGGCGACCTGCCCGCCGACCGTCCGCACAACATCAAGCTCGACGGCTACTACACCTTCGATCTCAAGGACGCGGGCGCGGTCACCGCCGGCGTGCGCGTGCGCGCGCAGTCGGGCATTCCCATCAACACGCTCGGCCGTCACGCCGTCTACGGCGGCAGCGAGTCCTTCGTCCTGCCGCGCGGCACGCTCGGCCGCACCGACTTCTTCGCCTCCGCCGACCTGCGCATGCAGTACTCGCGGCGCGTGGGCAAGAACATGATGCTGTCGTTCTACTTCGACCTCTACAACCTGTTCGACACGCAGTACCAGACGTCGGTCGACAACGAGTACACGCAGGACTCGGTCATGCCCATCGTCGGCGGCAGTGCCGAGGATCTGCCGTACCTCAAGAAGGCCGACAGCGGCGTGGGTGCGCTGGCCACGAAGAAGCTGAACTACGGCAACACGACGGGCCGGCTCACGCCCATCACGTCGCGCTTCGGCGTCCGCCTCGAGTTCTAGCCTTCGCGTCGCTCCCGCCTCGCCTCGCTCCCGCCTCACGTCACTCCCGCCCGGCGTCACTCCCGGCTGGCCAGGTCCTGCCAGGACAACCTCATCCACATCACCTCGGTCGTAGCTGGGCAGCCGCCCCCGCCCCTGAGGTGAACCATGTCGATATCCACGAATCCTCGCATCTTCCTCGCAGCGTCCGCGCTGCTGCTGGCCATGCTCGCATTCCCGACCACGGCGCGGGCGCAATGCCGCGAAGGTAGCGCGCTGGCCGGGCTGCAAGCGGCGCGTGGCTCGCGCTTCCTGCTGCTCGACTACGACGCACTGCAGCTGAACCTGGACCGCGATCTCTCGGCGCATGACGAGGCGTTGGCCGAGTTCTCCAGCGCAGCTCCGACCGGCCACGTGTTCGCCGCGGCCGGCGGTGACGACCGCACCCTGGGCGGGTACGAGGTCTGTACCGATCGCGGCCAGGCCCCGGGCAAGCTCGAGCAGCTACGCGGCGGCCTGACCGGGGGCTACACCTCACCGTCGGGATGGAGCGTTCGCCTGTCGTGGGTCGTGGGCCAGGACCGCATCGACTATGGCGCGCAGCGAACCGGCCATTCGGAGCAAGGCGCATGGTCGTTCACCCAGCAGCTCCTGGCCGTGGAGCTGCGACCGACCGCGCAGATCGCGCTCACCTTCAGTCAGCTGGGACGTGAGTCCGAATCGCTGACCGCGACGCCCGACGGCGAGATGCTGGTGCCCGGTGATGAACGTCCTTCCGGCGGCGGCGCGACCATGGTCTCGGCGCGCACCGCGTGGCTGGGTGGTGGCGCCTCGGCCCTGTGGACGCCGGGCGGCCTCGAGGCGCTGTTCCTCGCGCTCGAGGAGGTGCCGCTCACCTCGGGGCTGTCTTCCACGCTGGGCGTGGGCTACCTCGTCGACGAGCGGCAGCCGACCAGCCGGGTGGGCCTGCGCTATGCGCGCGGTCAGACGCTGGCCAACAACCGCCTGGGCGCACGCATCCCGCCCGGCGAGAGCGTGGGCCGACTGTCGACCGGATGGGCCGTCTCGGCCGAGCTCGGGCAGGAGTACCGTCCCGTCGGCCTGCGCGACGCGCGCGTGCGCCTGGACGGGTCGATCCAGGTGCGCACGGTGGCCAGCGGCGTCAGCATGATCATCGACTGGGGCGCGTACCTGGAGGCCACGGTGGTGGGCTCGCGCTTCTTCAGCGAGACCACCGGCCGCTCGACCACGCCCGGGATCGGCGGCGGCCTGCAAGGCATCCAGGGCCTGCGCTTCGGCTCGGTGGTCTTCGATCTGTACGCGGGCGTGAACCGGCCCGAGACCCTGGCGCTGATCCCACAAGCGGTCGCGCGCGCGGAGGTGCGCGGCCAGATGCTGTGGCGCTTCGGCTGGTAGCCCGCGTCAGGAGCTACCGCTCACAGCTGTTGCAGCAGCGACGCGCGCTTGTCCCGGTACTCGTCCTCGCTGATCAAGCCCGAGCGTCTGAGCTCCTCCAGCGCCTGCAGGCGCTCTGTCAGCGGACCGGGTGACGTCGCCGCACGCACAGGGACCTGGAGGCCCGATGCCACCGCCGCGGCACGCTCGGCCAGCAATGCCGCTCGCGCCCGACGCGCCGAGCGACTTGAACCCAGGACCTTCTGCAGGCCCGCAGCGGTGATGACGCCGCCGAACATGATGCACCCGATGGCATGGAGCTCGGCATCTCCACGCGCTCCGACCTCGTCCATGCTGACGCCGCCCGCGAGGAATTCCGAGGATTTGATTTCGGGCGGTAGCGACAGGTACATCAAGCAGCCCGCGATCAGCACCACCAAGCCGATTCCCGTGGCGATCTTGGACCATCCCCGGACGCGAGCAATCGCTTCCTCGTGCTCTGCTTTCATGGCTCCTGGCTTTGCAAGCTACGGACCGACGATTCAAGGGGGCTACGGAGGACTCCCGACGGAGCGGGCACACACCCGTAGACTCCTGGGCACAGTTCGACGGTCACTCGGGATCAGAGTGCGACACTCATGAGCGCTAGGTGAGCCGAAGCGGAGGGAGCGGAGATTTCGCGGAGAGTGCAGGAGGAATGCGGCCGTCCGGCTACCCCTTGGCCGCGCCCAGGTGCATGCGCGACTCGGCCTCGGCGAACTTCTCCTGCGCGGCCTTCTCCGGCCACGCCAGCGAGACCACGATGCCGACGAAGAACGACAGCGGCATGGTCACCAGCGCCGGGTTCTTGAGCGGGAAGATGGCCTCCTTGTGCTTGAGGATGTCGACCATCACCGTGGGCGACAGGGCGATGAGCACGAGCGCCGAGATCGACCCGGTGATCATGCTGACCACCGCGCCGCGGGTGGTGAAGTTCTTCCACGCCATGCTCATCAGGAGCGCGGGGAAGTTGGCACTGGCGGCGATGGCGAAGGCCAGGCCGACCATGAAGGCCACATTCTGGGTCTTGAACAGGATGCCCAGCACGACCGCGAGCACGGCCAGGAAGGCGGTGGCGACGCGGGCCACGCGCAGCTGCTGCTTCTCGTCGACCTTGCCCTTCTTGATGGCGTTGGCATAGAGGTCGTGCGACAGCGCCGCGGCGCCCGAGAGGGTCAGGCCGGCGACCACCGCCAGGATGGTCGCGAAGGCCACGGCCGAGATGAAGCCGAGGAAGCCGCGTCCGCCCAGCACCTCGGCGAGCAGCGGCGCCGCCATGTTGGAGCCCGGGTCGATGGCCTTGATGGTGTCGCGGCCGACCAGGATCGACGCGCCGAAGCCGAGGATGAAGGTCACCAGGTAGAAGAAGCCGATCAGGCAGGTCGCGTAGAACACCGACTTACGCGCCGTCTTGGCGTCGGGCACGGTGTAGAAGCGCATCAGGATGTGGGGCAGGCCGGCGCAGCCGAACATGAGCGCCATGCCCAGCGAGACCGCGTCGAGCGGCTTGGACACCAGCTTGCCGGGCGCGAGCGCGCCCTGGTACTTGTCGCTGGCGGCGTGGAACAGCTTGAACGGGCTCATGCCGAACTTCGACAGCACCAGGATGGCCAGCAGCGAGGCGCCCAGCAGCAGCAGCACGGCCTTGATGATCTGCACCCAGGTGGTCGCCAGCATGCCACCGAAGAGCACGTAGGCCAGCATGACCGCGCCGACGATGAGCACGGCGCTCTCGTAGCCCAGGCCGAACATCAGGCTGATGAGCTTGCCGGCGCCCACCATCTGCGCGATGAGGTAGAAGGAGACCACAGTGAGCGTGCCGATGGCCGCGGCCACGCGCACGGGCGTCTGCTTCAGGCGGTACGCGACCACGTCGGCGAAGGTGTACTTGCCCAGGTTGCGCAGCGGCTCGGCGATGAGGAAGGTGATCACCGGCCAGCCGACCAGCCAGCCTACCGAGTAGATGAGACCGTCGAAGCCCGACATGGCGACCAGGCCGGCGATGCCGAGGAAGCTGGCCGCGCTCATGTAGTCGCCGGCGAGGGCGAAGCCATTCTGCCCCGCCGACAGGCCCGAGCCGGCGGCGAAGTAGTGCGACATCGTCTTGGTGCGTCGCGCCGCCCAGTAGGTGATGCCGAGCGTGATGCTCACGAACAGGAAGAAGAAGCCGATGGCGACCGGATTGGCATGACCGATGGTGGTGTTCACGAGCGAACCTCCGAGCGCGGCTTGGCGGGAGAGTTGCCGGCCGCCCCGGGTGCGGCGTCGCCGCCCGGCACCGGCAGGGGCGTGCGTGCGCGCGCCAGGGCGCCCACGGCGCCGGCATTCAGGCCTGCCGCCGCGGCCGTCGCCGCCGCGGCCGCGCGATCGCGGACATCGCCAATCGCGGCCATGGCATGGTCGTAGTGCTGATTCGTCCACCTGACATAAATGCCAGTCAGAACCGGCGCCAGCACGATCACCAGCGCACCCAGCACCACGCCGATGCTGATGCTGCCGCCGAAGACCAGCGTACCCATGAGCGGCTTGTCGAACGCGATGAGCAGGATGAAGCCGAAGTACGCCGAGACCATCACCGTGGTGAGCGTGATGGCCACCTTCCAGCGACGTGCGGCCAGGAGCTCGAGATCATTGAGGCTCATGGAGCCCTCCCTTCCGTGATCGAATGTTGATTGGCCTGCGTTGCTTGAGCGACCTGCGCCGCGTGGGCCAGCTGCCAGGCCTGCGACACCTGCACGATCTCGCCGATCACCGAGGGATCCGCGAGCGTCGTGGTGTCGCCCAGATCCGAGGTGTCTCCGGCGGCGACCTTGCGCAGGATCCGGCGCATGATCTTGCCCGAGCGCGTCTTGGGCAGCCCGGACACGAACAGCACGCGATCGGGCGCGGCGATGGCGCCGATGGCCTGGCGCACCTGCTCCTTGAGCGCGCCCACCAGCTTGTCGTCGCCGACGCCGCGGATGGTCACGTAGGCGCAGATGCCCACGCCCTTGATGGCGTGCGGGTAGCCGACCACCGCGGCCTCCGAGACCGCCTCGTGTGCGACCAGCGCGCTCTCGATCTCGGCCGTGCCCAGACGATGCCCGGAGACGTTGAGCACGTCGTCGACGCGGCCGGTGATCCAGTAGTAGCCGTCCTGGTCGCGCCGGCAGCCGTCGCCGGTGAAGTACAGGTTGGGAAAGCGCGAGTAGTAGGTCTCGCGGAAGCGCCGGTGATCACCCCAGATGGTGCGCGCCTGGCCCGGCCACGGACGCGCCAGGCACAGGTTGCCCTGCACGCCGTTGCCCTCGACCACGTTGCCTTCCTCGTCGACGAGCACGGGCTCGACACCGAAGTAGGGCAAGGTCGCCGAGCCGGGCTTGGTGGGCGTGATGCCGGGCAGCGGCGAGATCATGATGGCGCCCGTCTCGGTCTGCCACCAGGTGTCGACGATGGGGCAGCGGCCCTCGCCGACCACGTCGAAGTACCACTGCCAGACCTCGGGGTTGATCGGCTCGCCCACCGTGCCGAGCAGGCGCAGCGAGCTGCGCGAGGTCTTCTTCACCCACTCGTCGCCGGCCTGGATGAGCGCGCGCAGCGCGGTCGGCGCGGTGTAGATGACGGTGGCGCCGACCTCGTCGACCACGCGCCACAGCCGCGACGCGTCGGGATAGGTCGGGATGCCCTCGAAGAGCACGACCGTCGCGCCCGCCGAGAGCGGGCCGTAGACCACGTAGGTGTGCCCGGTGATCCAGCCGATGTCGGCGGTGGCGAAGTGCACGTCGTCGGGGCGCGCGTCGAAGATGCGCTTGGAGCTCGGGGGGGCCGGCACCAGGTAGCCACCGGTGGTGTGCATGAAGCCCATGGGCTTGCCCGTCGAGCCCGAGGTGTAGAGGATGAACAGCGGGTCCTCGGCGGCCATCCACTCGACCGGGCAGGTGGAGCGGTGCTTGTCCATCTCCTCGTCGAGGAAATGGTCGCGGCCCGGCTTCATGTACACGCTCTCGCCGGTGCGGCGCGCCACCAGCACCGATTGCACGACGGTGAGGCCTTCCACCGCCACGTCGCACATGTGCTTGAGCGGCACGCGCTTGACCCCGCGCGGCGCCTCGTCGGCGGTGATGACGACCTTGCAGCCGGCGTCGAGGATGCGGTCGCGCAGCGAGTCGGGCGAGAAGCCGGCGAAGACCACCGAGTGGATGGCGCCGATGCGCGCGCACGCCAGCATGGCGTAGACCGCCTCGGGGATCATGGGCATGTAGATGCACACGCGATCGCCGCGGCCGATGCCGTGCGCGCGCAGCACGTTGGCCACGCGCGCGACCTGGTGCTTGAGCTCGCGGTAGCTGACGTCGCGGCGCTCGCCCGGCTCGTTGCCCACCCAGCGCAGGGCCAGCTTGTTGGGCTGCTCGTGGGCGTGACGATCCACGCAGTTGTACGAGGCATTGAGGCGGCCCTGCGCGAACCAGGAGAAGTCGACCTCCTCCACATCCACGTCGAGCACCTGCTCGAAGGGATGGAACCAGCTGACACACTCGGCCTCCTCCGCCCAGAACTGCTGCGGGTGCTGGAGGCTGTGGTGGTGCAGCGCGCGGTACTCGTCGAGGCTGCGGACGGGTCTCATACGCCCTCCTAGAAGTAGAGCTGCGCCTGCAGCGCGGCCGAGGTGACGTTGTCGCCGGGGCCAGTCTTGGTCACCGCGACGTCGAGCTTGACGTTGGTCTTGTGCTTGTCGATGAAGGCGGCCGCGCCCAGGTGGTAGCCGTTGAAGTCGCCGCCATCCATGGCCGCGTCGCCATTGAAGTGCTCGAACGCGACAATGGGCTCGATCCAGCTGATGCGGTAGCCGGCCTCGGTGAAGAAGCCCAGACCGGTCAGGGCCGCGCCCGCGCCGTCGTCGTACTTGAAGCCGGAGGCCTGGAAGATCACTTCCTGGTCGGTGACCGTGGGCACCTCGGCGTAGACGTCGGCGGCCAGGCCCAGGTGGTCGACGTTGGCGGTGCCGTTCATGACCGCGCCCTTCTGCCAGTCGGCGCCCACACCGACGGAGACGATGGGGTGATCCGAGAAGGAGATGCCCGGGTAGAAGAAGCCCTTCTCGGGCCCGCCCAGGATGTTGTAGCGGACGTGACCGGACACACGCGGCAGGTCGCTGGCGTTCTTCTCCGGCGTCATGGTCATGGCGTTCATGGGCGTGCCCTCGACGCCGTTGAAGATGCCGCCGCGCACCTGCACGATGCCGCCCGCGATATCGGCACGGACCTGCACGCCGGCGTCGCGCCAGATGCGGTTACCGCCGGTGGGGAAGAGGATGAGCTTGGAGTGGTAGTCGATGCCGTTGAGCGACGCGGCGCTCTGCAGATCGTGGCGCGTGAACGGGATGAGCATCATGCCCGCGTCGATGGTGAGGAAGTCGGTCGGCGCGAGCGACAGGAAGGCGTCCTGCACGAACACCGAGGTCTCCCAGTTGCCGTCCTTGCCCAGGTTGGCCTGCTCGGTGTCGACGAAGAACGAGACCACCTTGCCCAGCTGGCCACCGACGATGAGCCGGGCCCGGCGCAAGAAGAAGTCGGTGCCCGCCGAGCCATCGGGGGCCGAGTTCTGCGCCACCGCGGCCTGCGGCTGCAGGAGCGCTGACAGCGTCACGTTGGTGTTGTCGTCGATGACGATCTTCGCCGCGTGCGCCGGGCGCGAGCCGACACACACGAGCGCGGCGAGCGCCGCGGCCGTCAAGACGATGCGGAACTGCTTTCTCGAGGTGGGGGAGCTGTTCATGCCGCGCCTGCTTCGCAAGCCGCGGGCCAGAGGTGGTTGTGAAAAACGTGAGCGATTTCACGGTGGGGCGTGCGCGAGCTCGGGCGCAAAGTGCGCGCGACGTGTCGGCAGGTAACGGACGTGTTTCCGGGCGGAACATGCGGCGGGCGCGGGAGTGATGCGGGGATCGCGTGTCGGAATGAATGGTGCCCGCGGGTGGGACGTTGTATCAGGCACCCCCGCCATGACTCCGCTTGCCAAGACGCTCGTGCCGCTGCTGCTCCTGTCCACGCTCCCGACGCTCGCCCGCGCCGACGCCAGGCCGCACCTCGACGCGGCGCAGCAGCTGGTCAAGGCGCGAAAGTGGGACGAGGCCCTGAGCGAGTACGCGGCGGCGGCGGAGTCGTCGCCCGGCGACGCGCGGCTGCTCTCGGATCTCTCGTGGGTCGCGGTGCGCGCGGGGCGCTTCGGGCAGGCCAAGAAGGCGGCGCTGGCGTCGATCGCGGCGACGCGCGACGCGCGCCTGATGGCGGCCAGCTTCTACAACCTGGGCCTGGCGCTCGACGACGGCGGACTGGAGTCGAACCTGGGCGCGCTCGCGGCCTACGCCGCCGCCAACGTGCTGCGTCCGGGCAACCGCGACGTGCGCCTGGCCCTGGCCGCGACCGCGACGGCGCTCGGCCACTTCAAGGTGCAAGCGGACTCCGAGGAGCCCGAGCCGAGCGGCCTCGAGCTGGCAGCCATCCACTGCGCGCGTTCGCTCGCCGAGGTCGAGCCGTGGAGCGAGACCTACGACGAGGACGCGCCACAGCCGAGCCAGGAAGAGCTCGAGGGCGCGGATGGCTGCGAGACGATGCCGCTCTCGGCGGGCACCCTGCCCGCCGGGGTCGTCGCGGTCTCGATCGTGGTCGAGCGCGGCTACCTGATCCACGAGGACTACAACTTCCTGCTCACCGGTGTGGGCGCCAGCTGGACCGTCCTGGCCAACCTGGGCAGCGCGTACCGCGACGAGCGCATGAGCGGCGCCGACATCAGCGGCTTCAGCAACTTCGGCATCGCCCGCCCCACCCTGCGCAAGCTCGCCGGCCATCGCGTGCTCACCCTCGAGGTCGACAGCGGCAGCGGCACCACCGGCGGCGAGAACGACATGATGAGCGACGACGGCGAGGCCTCGAGCGACACCACCACCCAGGTCCTCTACTGTCTGCTCGACGAGCCGGCGTCCTGCCCGCAGCGCCTGTTCAAGAGCTCGATCCGCGTGCACGGCAAGAAGACCACGCGCGACTCGGCCAGGCTCGTCCTCCGGCCCGACGGCACCATCGTGTCCACGCCGCGCAAGGGCCCGGTCAAGACCTTCAAGCTCTGGTAGTCACCGGTCTCGGCCGGGCGCGCAGCCGCTCGAGCGCGCGTGCCGCGCGCTCCATCCCCAGGTAGATCACCGGCGTCGCATACAGGGTCAAGAGCTGCGACACCATCAGGCCGCCGACGATGGCCACGCCCAGCGGCACGCGCAGCTCTGCGCCCTCGCCCCGGCCCAGTGCCAGCGGCAGCGCCCCGAGCATGGCCGCCATGGTCGTCATCATGATGGGGCGGAAGCGCTGCACGGCGCCGTGGCGAATCGACTGCTCGGCCGACATCGACTGCTCACGCTCGGCCGCCAGGGCGAAGTCGATCATCATGATGGCGTTCTTCTTCACGATGCCGATGAGCAGGATGATGCCGATCATGCCCATGATCGACAGTTCCTGGCCGAACAGCCACAGCGCCACGAGGGCGCCGAAGCCGGCCGACGGCAGCGTGGAGATGATGGTCAAGGGGTGCACGGCGCTCTCGTAGAGCACGCCCAGCACGATGTAGACGGTGATGATGGCGGCCAGGAGCAGCCAGACGGTGCTCTTGAGCGAGCTCTGGAACTCGCGCGCGGTGCCCTGGAACGACGTCGTCAGCGTGGCCGGCTTGCCCGCGCTGCTCTCCGCCGCCTGGATGAGCGAGACCGCCTCGCCCAGCGAATGGCCGGGCGCCAGGTTGAACGACAGCGTCACCGCCGGGAACATGCCCTGGTGGTTGATGGTGATGGGCGAGACGCCCTGGCTGACCTGCGCGACCATCGCGAGCGGCACCAGCTGGCCGGTGCTGCTCGAGCGCACGTACAGGTGGTCGAGCGCATCGGTGCCGAGCTGGTGCCGCGGATCGACGCCGAGCACGACCTTGTACTGGTTGGTCTGCGTGAACAGCGTGGCCACCTGGCGCTGCCCGAAGGCGTCGTAGAGCACATCGTCGATGGCCTGGGCGGTGATGCCCAGCCGTGACGCGGTCTCGCGGTCGATGTTCAGCGTGGCGCTGGTGGCGGCCGCCTGCGCGTCGGAGCTCACGTCACGCAGCTGCGGCAGCGCCTTGAGCCGCGCCAACATGCTGCTCGACCAGCTGGCCAGCTCGGTCACATTGGAGTCCTGCATGGTGTACTGGTACTGCGCCGCGCTGGAACGTCCACCCACCTGGATGTCCTGCCGCACTTGCATGAGCAGCGAGATGCCCTGCACGCTCGCTGACCTGGCCTTGAGACGGGCGAGGATCTGGTCGGCCCTCGCCTTGCGCTGCGCGAGCGGCTTGAGGTTGATCATCATGCGCCCCTGGCTCAAGGTCGGCGTGGGCCCGATCCAGTAGTAGACGTTGTCGACATCGGGGTCGCTCATCACCAGCTTGCCGAGCGCCTGGATGCGGTTCGACATGGCGTCGAAGGAGACGTCGGGCGCGGCCTGCGCCACACCCATGATGAGGCCGGTGTCCACCTGCGGGAAGAAGCCCTTGGGCGACGCACCGTACAGCCACAGCGTCGCGCCGAGCGTGGCCGCCGTCGCGCTCAGCATGATGAGCGGCCGACGCATCACGGCGACCAGGCTGCGCTCGTACGCGCCGGTGATGCGCGTCAGCGCGCGCTCCGACCAGCGGTACAGCCGGCCGTGCTCCTGCGCGGCGTCGTGGCGGAGGAGCCACGCGCACATCATCGGCGTGACGGTCAGCGAGATGACGCCCGACATGAGGATGGCGATGCTCACCGTGACGGCGAACTCGCGAAACAGCCGGCCGACGATTCCCGGCATGAGCAGGAGGGGGATGAGCACCGCAATCAACGACAGCGTCATCGAGATGACGGTGGAGCTTATCTCGTGCGCTCCGTCGAGCGCCGCCTGCAAGCGCGACTTGCCCTGCTCCAGGTGGCGCATGACGTTCTCGATGACCACGATGGCGTCGTCGACGATGAAGCCGACCGCGATGGTCAGGCCCATCAGGGACAGGTTGTCGAGGCTGTAGCCGAGCAGGTACATGACCCCGAAGGTGGCCACCAGGGCGAGCGGAATGGTCAGGCTGGGAATGATGGTCGCCCAGCCATTGCGCAGGAACACGAAGATGACCGTGACCACCAGGGCGATGGTGATCATCATGGTCAGCTGCACGTCGCTCACCGACGCGCGGATGGTCTGTCCGCGATCACCGACCACACTCAGCTTGGCCGCGGGCGGAAGCGTCGCGGTCAGCGCGGGCAGGCGGTCCTTGATGCTCTGGATGGTGGACACCACGTTGGAGCCGGGCTGCTTGTGGATGTCGATGATGATGGCGCGCTGGTTCTGCAGCCAGGCCGCCTGGCGCACGTCCTCGGGTCCGTTGACCATGGTGCCGAGATCGCCCAGATGGATGGGCGCACCGTTGTGGTAGGCGACGACCATCGACTTGTAGGCGTCGACGTCGGTCACCTGGTCAGTGGCATTCAGGACCACCGACTGGTGCGGTCCATCGAGGGTTCCCTTGGGCGCATTGACGGTCTCCACGCCGATGATGCCGCGCACGTCCTCGAGCGAGAGGCCCAGGCCGGCCAGCCGGTCGGGATCGACGGTCACATGGACCGCCGGCCGCTGCTGGCCATGGAAGTCGACCAGGCCGACGCCGGGCATCTGCGAGATCTGCTGCGCGACGAAGTCCTCCCCATAGCGGTCGAGCTCGGTCAGCGGCAGCGTCTGCGAGGTCAGCGCCAGGGACAGGATGGTGGCGTCCGCGGGGTTGACCTTGTAGTACCTGGGCGGGTTGGGCAGGTTGCGGGGCAGCAGCCCGCCCGCGGCGTTGATGGCGGTCTGCACGTCCTGCGCGGCGCTGTCGATGCTGCGGCTGAGATCGAACTGCAGCACGATCGAGGTCGTGCCCTGCGAGCTCGACGAGGTCATCTGCGCGATGCCGGGAATGTTGGACAGCGAGCGCTCGAGCGGCGTGGCCACCGAGGTCGCCATGGTGTCGGCGCTGGCGCCGGGCAGGCTCGCCTGCACCTGGATGGTGGGGAACTCGACCTGCGGCAGCGGCGCGACCGGCAGCCTGAGGTAGGCCATCACACCCGCGAGCACGACCCCGATGGCGAGCAGCGAGGTGCCGATGCGGCGCTGGATGAAGACCCTGGAGATACTCACGAGCTGGCTCCTTGCCCGGCGACGGTGACGGCCACCTTGGTGCCGGGCGCGATCCTCACCTGTCCCTCGACCACGATGGTGTCGGTGGCCGTGATGCCCGACCGCACCGCGGTGACGCCGTCGACGCTGGCGCCGATCGCGACCGGGCGCGCCTCGACCGTGGCGCCGGCACGCACGACATACACGTAGGGGCCGTGCTGGCCCTGCAGCACCGCCTGCGCGGGCACGACCATCACCTGGTGGTCGGTGCGCACGAGCACACGCACGACCACGAACTGCCCCGGCCACAGCGCGCGCTGCGCGTTGGCAAAGACCGCCTTCAGCTTGACCTGCCCGGTGGTGGCGTCGATCTGGCTGTCGATGGCGGCGAGCTCGCCCTGGTCGAGGCTGCGCACGCCGTCGCGCGTGAAGGCGGTCACGACCGGCTTGCCCGGCGCCGCGCGCAGCGCGGCCAGCTGGTCCTGGGGCAGCGAGAACTCCACGGCGATGGGCACCATCTGCGTCAGCGTGACCAGCCCGCCGGGATCCGAGGCGTGGACGATGGAACCCACGTGGACCAGCTGCAAGCCGACGCGGCCATCGAAGGGCGCGCGCACCGTGGTGAAGTCGAGGTCGAGGCGGGCGCTGTCGATGAGCGCGCGATCCGCCTGCATGGCCGCCTCGAGCTGCGCGACCTGCGCGCGCAGGGTGTCGACGTTCTGGCCGGGGGCAGCGCCGATCGAGGCCAGCTTGGTGAAGCGCGCCAGGTTCGTCTGCGCATCGCCGAGCTGGGCCCGGTCCTTGCCCAGGTTGGCCGTGGCCAGCTCGAGCTGCGCCTGGAACGGGCGGGGATCGAGCTGCGCGAGCAGGTCGCCCCGCCGGACGTCGGTGCCCTCGGTGAAGGCGAGGCGCTCGAGCTGGCCATCGACGCGCACCTTGACGTCGACGACGTTGATCGGCTGCACCGAGCCGACCCCCGACAGCCATACCGGCAGGTCCTGGAGCCTGGCCCGATCCACCGTCACCGGCACCGGTGGCGACGGCGCAGCGGCGGCGGCGCGGCTGCCGCCGTGTCGGTAGAGCAAGAAGGCGACGGTGAGGATGGCCACCGCCGCGACCACGATCGCGATTCGTCTCATGAAGGTCTCCCTTGCTTTGTCGGCACCGATCACGGTGCGAATCCCGCGCCCAGCGCGCGGTAGAGGCCGACCGCCGCCTGCAGGCGCGCGAGCCTGACCTGGAGCAGCGTGTCCTCCGCCTGGTACAGGGTCCGCTCGACGGTGAGCACGTTGAGAAAATCGGCCGTGCCGGCGTCGAACTGCGCCCGCACCAGCGTGGACGCGTGCCGCGCCGACTCCACCGCGACCTGGTCCACGCGCTCGAGCTCGCGCAGATGCTGCCCCGCCGACAGCGCGTCCTCGACGTCCTGCAGGGCGGAAAGGATGGTCTGGCGGTAGCTGGCCGCGAGCTCGACGTAATGCGCGCGCGCGAAGTGCAGCTGTCCGTCGAGGCGCTCGCCCTGGAACACCGGCTGCAAGAGGCCCGCGACCAGGTTCCACACCGCAACCGGCGGCAGCCACTGGGTCAGCGACGTGCTGCTCACGCCGCCTTGCGCGGTCAGCGTGAAGCTGGGATAGAACGCCGCGCGCGCCGCGCCCACGTCGAAGCGGGCGGACTGCAGGCGCGCCTCGGCGGCGCCCAGGTCGGGCCGGTGGCGCAGGACGGTCGCGGGCAGACCCGCGCCGACCTCGGGGACGACGATGTCCATCAGCTTGCTCGTGGCGGTGCGGAAGCTCTCGGGCGTCTCGCCGCTCAGCACGGCCAGCTGGTGCAGGCTCTGCTCGAGCTGCTGCTCGAGCGCGGGCACTGCGGCGGCGAAGACGGCGACCGCGTTGCGCTGCTGCTCGACCTCGAGCTGCGAGGCGATGCCGTTCGCCGCCCGGGCCTCGACCAGGGTCAGGACGTGGCGGGCCCCTTCGGCGATCTGCTGCGCCAGAGCGAGCCGCGCCGCGAGCGCGAGGATCTGGAAGTATGTGCTGGCCACCGACGCCTCGAGCGTGATGGCCACGGTCTGCGCGTCGAACACGCTGGCCTGGGCGAGCGCCGCGGCCGAGCCGGCCTGCGCGCGGTTCTTGCCCCAGAAGTCGATCTCGTAGCTCGCCTGGCCGTAGAGGCCCGAGGCCTGGCTACCGTTGCCGCTGAGCGCGCTGCCGCGCGCCACCTGTCCGGTCAGGCTCACCGATGGGTAGCGCGCTGCCCCGGCGATCTCCGCCTGCGCGCGCGCCTCCTCGACGCGCGCCATGGCCGCCTGCAGATCGAAGTTACCCGCCCCGCTGCGCGCGATCAGAACGTCGAGCGGCGGGCTGGCGAAGCTGCGCCACCAGGTCTTGCTGAGCGAAGCCGCGCTGGCGCTCGCGCCGCTCCACGCCTGCGGCAGCGCAGGGTCAGGACGGTGGTACTGGGGAACCACGGAGCAGCCAGCGAGCACCAGCGCCAGTGCAGAGGCCATCATTCGCATGCCGGGACGAGGTTGCAGCCGGCGTGCCGCGCGTCACCGTCGAAATGTGCGTTCCCGGCCTGGCAGACCGGGGCACTTCACCCCGACCGAGGTCGGGTGCCCCGGGCGGGGCGGGCTGGGCGTCAGCCGCCCTCGCCGCCGCCCCCGTCGTCGTCGCCCCAGGCCTTGAGCTTGCGGTAGAGGGTCTTGCGGTCCATGCCCAGCTTCTGCGCCGCCAGGGTGCGATTTTGGCCCAGCACCTCCATGGCACGACGCACGTACTGCCGCTCCACCTGCTCGATGGGGATGATCTCGGTCGGGTCGTCGCTGGCGACGACCACGTGACTCGACCGGTAGGTGCGGATCTTCTCGGGCAGGTCCTCGACGGTGATCTGGGCGAAGCGGGCCAGGGCGGTGGCGCGCTCGATACAGTTGGACAGCTCGCGCACGTTGCCCGGCCAGGCATAGTCGACGAGTCGCTGGGCGGCCTCGGCGGTGAGCCCGGTGACCGGCTTGTCGAAGGCACGCGCGAAGCGCTCGATCAGATGCTGGGCGATGAGCAGCACGTCGCCGCCGCGCGCACGCAGCGGCGGCAGCGCGATGTTGATGACGTTCAGGCGGTAGAAGAGGTCCTCACGGAAGCGGCGCTCCTCGACGGCGGTCTCGAGGTCGCGGTTGGTGGCGGCGACCAGGCGAGCGTCGAAGCTGACCTCGTTGTCGCCGCCCAGCGGGCGCACCTTGCGATCCTGCAGCGCACGCAGGAGCTTGGCCTGCATGCCGATGGGCAGCTCGCCGATCTCGTCCAGGAAGAGCGTCCCGCCCGAGGCCTGCACGAACAGCCCGACACGGCTGGTGCGGGCGTCGGTGAAGGCACCCTTGGCGTGGCCGAACAGCTCGCTCTCGAGCAACGCCTCGGGCATGGCGGCGCAGTTGATGGCGACGAACGGGCCGCTGGCACGCTTCGAGCGCCGGTGCAGGGCGCGCGCGACCAGCTCCTTGCCCGTGCCGCTCTCGCCGGTGATGAGCACGGTCGCGTCGGTGGTGGCGACGCGGTCGACCAGCTCGAAGTGCTTGCGCATCTCCAGGCTCTTGCCGATGATCTCGTCGCGCGCCGACGGTCCGGCGGCCACGACCTCGCGCAGGCGGGTCAGCTCGGCGCGCAGCGCGCGGTGCTGGACGGCGCGGTCGAGCGCGATCTGCAGCGCCTCCGGCTCGATGGGCTTGGTGACGAAGTCGTAGGCACCGGCGCGGATGGCCGCGATGGCGGTGTCCATGCTGCCGAACGCGGTCATGACCACGACCGGGATGTCGGGACGGTTGGCGACCGCGCGCTGGCACAGATCGATGCCGCTCAGCCCGGGCATGGTGATGTCGGTCAGCAGCACGTCGAAGTCCTCGTGCAGGAGGCGTTCGAAGGCCTCCTCGCCCGAGGCGCGGATCTCCGGCTCGAAGCCGCGCCGCTTGAGACGGCTCTCGAGCAGCTTGCCCATCTCCGGCTCGTCGTCGACCACCAGCACTCTGGCGCCCATGACGCAGAGCATAACAGGCGACGCGACGATCGGCCCGGTCCGGCATGCGCCATGCAGCGGGTGGTCGCGGAGGTTCCATCATGGTGCTTGCGGGCATGTGCGAAGCGATGAGGGTGCTCATCGCCGACGACGATGCGGACATGCGCAGCTACCTGCGCGACGTGCTGCAGAAGCGCGGCTTCAGCATCGCGGCGGTGGCGTCGGGCTGCGAGCTGCTGGCGCGCCTGGCCCACGACGAGCCCTACGATCTGGTCGTGAGCGATCTGCGCATGCCGTCACCGAGCGGGCTGCAGGTCGCGTGCATGATGCGAACCGCGGGCCTGGCCACGCCGTTCCTGCTCATCACCGCCTTCCCCGACGCTCGCCTGCAGCGTGCGCTCGCCGCGCTCCCGTCGGTGACCCTGCTGGGCAAGCCGTTCACGCCCGCGCAGCTGGTCAGCGCCGCGACGGCGCTCACGAAGCGGTAGCAGCGTCGGTGGGCAGGAACACCGAGAAGGTGCTGCCCTGGCCGGGCGCGGTCTCCACATCGATCCAGCCGCCGTGCTCGCGCGCGATGCCATAGCTGACCGGCAGGCCCAGGCCGGTGCCCTCGCCCACGTCCTTGGTGGTGAAGAACGGCTCGAAGATGCGTGCCTTGGTCGCCTCGTCCATGCCCGAGCCGTCGTCGCGAACCCACAGGCGCGCGTAGGGCCTCTGGCGCGTCGCCGGCGCGGCCGGATCGCCCCGCAGCAGCGCCTCGGCGCCGATGGTGACCTTGCCGCCGCGCAGGCAGGCGTGGATGGCGTTGACGACCAGGTTGGTGAGCACCTGCTGCAGCTGCCCCGGATCGGCGGCGATCGACAGCTTGGCCCCCGCGGCCAGCTCGAGCGAGACCTCGGCCTTGCGTGCCAGGGGCGCGAGCAACGCGACGGTGCGCTCGGCCAGCGCGCGCAGCTCGACGCTGTCGTGCTCGAGCGGGCGCGGACGGGCGAAATCGAGCAGCTCGCGGATCAGCCGGGTCATGCGCTGGCTCTGCTCGTGGATGGTGCGTGCGTTCTCGATGACGTCGGCGCCCTCGACCTCGCCGTCGACGATGAGCAGGGCGCGCCCGCTGACCACGCTGAGAGGCGTGCCCAGCTCGTGGGCCAGACCCGAGGCCAGCCGTCCGACCGTGGTCAGGCGATCGGCCAGACGCAGCTGCTCGGTGGCCGCCTCGCGGGCCCGGATCTCGCGCGCCAGGCGCTGGCCCATGCGCGTCATCTCGTCGGCGAGATCGCCCAGCTCGTCGCGCTGGCGCAGGCGCAGCGGGGTCTCGAGATCGCCGGCGCCGATGCGGCGCGCCTTGTCGACCAGCTGCGCGATGGGTGCCGCGATGAAGCGACGTCCGAGCAGGGTCACCAGGCCACCCGCGAGCACGAACAGGATCAAGGTGCTGGCGATGGCGCCGATCATCGAGCTGCGGATGAGCGCGTGCTCGTCGGTGAGCGACTTGGTGACCTCGATGGCCGCGGGCCTGCCACCCAGCATGCCGAGCGGCACGTAGGTGTAGATCGACTGGCTGCCGCCCGCACCCTCGTCCATGACCGCAACGGCCTCGTGCGGGGCGGCGTGCTCGAGCCCGGGCACACGCCGCGACGGCGCCCGCGCGTCGTCGGCGGCGGCGTCGAGCCAGACCCAGCGGATGCGCAGCTTCTTGCCGCTGGCCAGCAGCTGGTCGACGAACTCGACCGCGTCGCGCTCGCCCTGCGTGTTCCACAGGCGCCGGGCGCTGTGCGCGACGACGGTGCCGATCAGGCGCGTGTCGTTCCTGACGTCCTCGTCGACATTGCCGATGTCGCGGTGGAGCTCATAGGCCGCCTTGACGCCCAGCACCAGCAGGATCACCGCGGCGATGGCGACGACGAACCTGAGTGTCACACGCATGCGTTTCCACGCTCCTCATCAATGGCGAGTCGGTTCGTCGGTGTACGGCATCGGCACCAGCTCCTGCACGGCGTGGATCAGATCAGCGCGCGTGTAGGGCCGGCGCAGGACGCGCGTGACCCCGAGGGTGGCGCGAAAGCGATCCTCGGTGCTCAGGGGCCCGTCGGTCAGCAGGAGCACGGGCATGCGCGCCACCGCGATCTGTCGCCACTCGAGCCGGAGCAAGCCGCTCACGCCGATGGTGAGCTCGTCAGCCACGAGCAGGTCGGGGAAGGCCACGCGCGCATCATATGCCGCGGCGCCGTCGAGGTACGCAACCAGGTCGTCGCGGCTCGCCAGGGTGAGGACCGAGTAGCCCATGACCAGGAGCTCGACCTCGATGCGCTGGCGGGCGTGCGCGTCCCGATGCAGCAGAACGACCAGCTGGCCGCGAATGGACTCGAAGAGTGCCGGGGCAGTCATGACGATTCCTCCTGCTGGCCTGCTTTTGCACTCGCCGTGCCGGTCGATGCGCGGTCAGCGCCCAGGACCGGCGGGCCCGGGTGGGGCAAGCTGCCTCGCTGGTGGGCACAGTGCCCCGCTCGTTGTACGCTCGAGCCGCATG